>OLIW01001064.1_pt1 | contig 26688 bp, 19 predicted proteins | sample 1601321 | NCBI WGS metagenome assembly OLIW01 (sample SAMEA2452114, study PRJEB22498) | human gut metagenome
TCGACGGGCTATCCGCCGCGCGCGCACATTTTGGACGGCCGAGAGTTTGCGGCAATATTAACCGAAGTATTTGAAAAGGTCGGCTCAGGCTCTATGATTTATGCCGACGAATACCAGAAGATCAGACCCGCCAGCGAATCGGACGTAAACACAATTTACAATCTCTCGCAAAGCTCCACAAAGGAGCAGAATTTGGTGGCCCGCTCCATATCGGAAATATCGGAAAATATAGACAGTTACTTCGTGTACGAAATGGACGGCAGCATCATAGCCTTCGTAAGCCTCTTGGATATCTCGGACTCATGCGCGGAACTTGCGTCTTTGCACGTCCAGCCCTTCTACCAACACCATAAGGTCGGAACAACTATGGTTGACTTTGTGATAAAGACTGCGAGGGAAAGGGGATATAAAACGCTATTCTCCCTCTCGACAAAGTCGGCTCCCTTCTTTACGGACGTTTGTAAATTTAAGGAGGTAAGCCCCAAGAATCTGCCCGCTAAGCGCTATGAAAAATATTTAAAATCTAAGAGAAATTCGAAAGTATTTGAGTATCCCTTGGCTTAGGCTACCTTTGTTTGGCGATACCTTTTTATGGTTTATTTGGACGCTGCAAGTTTTCAGCGTTTTTTTTCGTGCGTATGTTTCTTTATATTGCCTATTTAGATATTAAATTCCACTAGCTCCTGCGAGTCGGCAGAAGCCATAGTTTGCTTGCCAAAAAATTTGTCAAAACGCCTTGCGATAAAATTTAAAGCCAAGAAATTTTAGTATATAAGCCTGTCTGAAAACATAGCGAAAAATTCTCCAAAATGGGCAGTGTAAATTTGCAAAGCTAAAATCGAAAAGTCCGCTAAAATTTATCGCACATGCTTTCTTTATATAAATGCTTCCAGCAAGTTTTGAGTATAAATCGGTATATTAAAGTTGCAAAAAAAACTCCGTATAGTATATAGGAGCCAGTGTTTGCTTTTTGCGGCTCGCCGAGTGCCTGCAGCGCGACATTATGGCGCTAATAGCTGTGCAAAAATGTCTCACAAAAGCTCTGCAAAATCGCAACAAGCTAGTAATCAACAAAATTAAAAATAGGCACACTGCGTGCTTCAAAGGAGTTATGAATATAAACCCAGACAAACTCACAGAAAAGACGATTGAGGCTTTGAATGCGGCTCAGAATTTGGCTCAGCTAAAGGGCAACAGCCAAATAACATGCATTCACCTGCTATCCGCCTTGGTATCTCAAAAAGACGGCGTAGTGGGGGCGCTTTTAGACAAAACTTACGGTCTAAAGAACGCCTTGGAGTTGGGTCTAGATAGGCTTGTGGACGCCCTGCCCTCGCAAAAGGGTCAGAGTGCGGAAGTCTATGCAAGCCCCGCTTTTTCCAGCGCACTTGCGCGTGCGGACGCCATAGCAACGTCCATGAAAGACGAATTTATTTCTACAGAGCATCTGTTTTTAGCTATTCTTGAGAATCCGGAACCTGCGGATTTGGCTGCGCTTTTAAGGGCAAACCAAATCACGTACGCCGGAATGCTCCACCTGATTAAGGAGATGCGCGGCAGTGCCAAAGTTACTTCCAAGAATCCGGAAGATACTTATGGCGTCTTGGAAAAGTATGGCACGGACTTGGTGCAGCTGGCTCGCGAGGGCAAGCTAGATCCGGTTATAGGCCGCGATGACGAGATTAGGCGCGTAATAAGGATTCTCTCTAGAAAGACGAAAAACAACCCCGTTTTGATTGGCGAGCCGGGTGTTGGTAAAACTGCAATAGCAGAGGGCCTTGCGCAGCGAATAGTAAGGAAGGACGTTCCCGAGAATTTGCGCGATAAGACCGTGTTTGCGCTCGATATGGGTGCGCTTATTGCGGGTGCGAAGTACAGGGGCGAATTTGAAGAGAGGTTAAAGGCGGTTCTAAACAAGGTAAAGGAGTCAAACGGTCAGATAATCCTCTTTATAGACGAGCTTCACACGATAGTTGGAGCAGGCAAGACGGAAGGATCCATGGACGCCTCCAACATGCTAAAGCCCATGCTTGCAAGAGGCGAGCTCAGGTGCGTGGGCGCGACAACTCTTGACGAGTACCGCAAGTACATAGAAAAGGATGCCGCTCTTGAAAGGCGCTTCCAGAGTGTGTATGTGGCGCAACCTAGCGTTGAAGTTACAATAGCGATTTTAAGAGGTATAAAAGAGAGGCTCGAAACCTACCACGGAGTTCAGATCTTGGACAAGGCGTTGGTTGAGGCCGCGACGCTATCCGACCGCTACATAACGGGGCGCCAGCTGCCCGACAAGGCAATAGACCTAGTTGACGAGGCCTGCGCTAGAATCAAGACACAGATGAATTCTATGCCGGCGGAACTCGACGACTTGATGCGCAAAGTCATGCAGCTTGAAATTGAAGAGGCCGCCCTTTCCAAGGAGAAGAATTCGGAGGACAAGGGCCGCTTGGACGAAATTAAAAAGACTCTCGCCGACTTGCGCGAAAAGACTGCGGCCTTGAAGGCCCGCTGGTTGGAGGAAAAAAACACGGCAAACCTCGCAGGCAAACTCCGCGAACAGTTGGAGCAGGCAAATATCAGAATGGCGAAGGCCGAGCGCGAGTACGATTTAAAGACGGCGGCAGAAATTAAGTACGGAGAAATTCCAAAACTTGAATCCGACTTAAAGAAGGCTGAGCTAAAGTCGAAAAAGGACGACAAGCTCGTTAAGGAAAACGTCGGTCCTGAAGAGATTGCGGACATCGTAAGCGAATGGACCGGAATTCCGGTGAGAAAGCTTGTCGAAAGCGAGCGAGAAAAGATTCTGCACATGCCTGAGCTTCTGCACAAGCGCGTAATAGGTCAGGACGAGGCTATCGAGAGCGTTTCTAACGCGATATTGCGCTCGAGGGCTGGCATAAAAGACCCGAAGCGCCCGACGGGAGTGTTCATGTTCTTAGGTCCGACAGGCGTCGGTAAAACCGAGCTTGCAAAGGCGCTTGCATCAACCTTGTTTGACAGCGAAGAGAGCATGGTTCGCATAGACATGAGCGAATACATGGAAAAGCACTCTGTGGCCCGCTTGATAGGTGCGCCCCCGGGATACGTCGGCTACGAACAGGGCGGACAGCTCACAGAGGCGGTGCGCAGGCGCCCGTACAGCGTGGTCTTGTTCGACGAAATAGAAAAGGCACACCCCGATGTTCTAAATGCTCTCTTGCAGATTATGGACGACGGTATTTTGACCGATTCTCAGGGCCGCAAGGTGGATTTCAAGAACACGGTGATAATAATGACTTCAAACGTCGGCTCGCGCTTCATCTTAGACGCTAAAATCGAAAAGGACGGAAGCCTAAGCAGAGCCGCAAGCGAGGCTGTTACATCGGAGCTCAGGAATTACTTTAAGCCGGAATTTCTGAATAGAATAGACGACATCATATTCTTTAGAGCTCTTACGCAGGATCAGATAGAGCAGATTGTAAAGCTGCAGATAGACAGCTTGAACGCACGCCTGGCGCGCCAGAACATAAAGGTGCAGGTATCGAAGGCAACTCTCGACGAACTTGCGGTGGAGGGCTACGACCCGATTTACGGAGCTCGCCCGCTGAGGAGGCTTGTGGATACAAAGATAGAAAATCCGCTCGCACGCGCCATTGTTTCGGGCAAGCTCAAAGAGGGCGAAGTTTTCAAAATTTAAGTTTTGCATTGTTTTTACAAGGCGGTTTCCGATTTCGGAAATCGCCTTTTTTTGTGGGCTAAAAAACGAAAATTTGTTGCAAAAAAAATTAACAGATTGTAGCTTTTTAGAATTAATTATGAGTGAAAAACAGACGCCAATGATGCAACAGTACTGGGAGTTCCGCAACTCCCTGCCGCGAGATACTGCCCTGCTTTTCAGGCTTGGCGACTTTTACGAGATGTTTTACGACGACGCAATCGAATGCGCCCCCATTTTGGGAATCGTGCTTACAAAGCGCGCAAATTACCCCATGGCGGGCATTCCATACCACGCGGCAAACCAGTATATTCCAAGGCTTCTGGCGGCGGGCAAAAAGGTTGCAATCTGCGAGCAGGACGAAATTCCGCAAGCGGGAAAGCTCGTAAAGCGCTCCATAAGCAGAATACTGACTCCGGGCACAATGCTTGAGGAATCGCAATTGGAAAGCGGAAGCGGCAACTTTTTGCTCTCGTTTAACATCGATCAAAACGGGGAGTTAAATTCGGCGTGGCTAGACGTAAGCACAGGCGAATTTTGCTGCGCAAAATTTTCAAAGCCCGAGAATTTCCTGCCCTTTTTAAACGCCCTAAACCCAAAGGAATTGCTGCTGCCCGAAACAGAGTCGGGAAAATGGAACAGCGACGATAAACTCTACGGTTGGTATGCCATATTTAGAAGCATAGCCGATTTGCGCCCCGTGACGCGCCTGCCTGACTACAGGTTTGAAACTTCCTACGCGCTTGGGCTTTTGAAAGACGCGCTGAAGGTATCGAGCCTCGAGGGCTTCGGGTTTTCCGATAAGGACGCGGTCTTGGGCTGTGCGGGGGCGCTAGTTTACTACGCTTCGGAAAATCTGCGCTCAACTCCGCAAAACTTGCGGGCGCTTAAAAAAATTCAGACGGACAAATGCCTTTTAATAGACGCCGCAACGCAGCGCAATCTCGAGCTTTTTAAGACTAGTTCAGGCCTTAGGGAAGGCAGCCTGCTTGCGGCTATGGATAGAACGCTAACTCCTATGGGAGCGCGCCTTTTAGAGTCTTACTTAGCATCTCCAACAATAGATATAGATGAAATAAAAAGGAGGCAAAATGCAGTCTACGACTTTTACATCTATCCTGCGGAATCGCTAGAGCTTGCTGGGCTTCTCAAAAACGTGCGCGATATTCCGCGAATTTTGGGGAGGCTGCAAAACCGTCTGCGAAATCCGCGAGAACTGGGAGCTTTGCTTTCCTCGCTAAATCAAATAGCCCCAATAAAGGCTATTTTAAAATCGATTTGCGAGGGCTCGAAAAACAATACGGCGGACTTGATAGACGATTTTTCGGATCTTGTAAAATACCTGCAAGCGGCTCTGGCGGACGAGCTGCCCGCAAAGATACAAGACGGCGGCGCAATAAGAGAGGGCTTCGACAAAACTTTGGACGAACTTAGGCTTATGAGCCGCGATAGCAAAACTTGGCTTGCCAACCTTGAGCGCAGCGAACAGGCGGCGACAGGAATCAAGAATTTGCGAATTAAATACAACGGCGCCTTCGGCTATTTTATAGAAGTTACAAAATCAAACCTCGACTTAGTTCCTCCGCACTACATTAGGCGCCAGACAATGACCAACGCCGAGCGCTACACAACTGAAGACTTGCGAAAGAAAGAAAAGGAAATTTTAAATAGCGAAGTCGAGGCCGCCGCGCGCGAGGACGAAATTTTTAATTCCGTAGTTGAAAGCGTCCTTAAATTTGCAAGCAAGCTGCAAAGGGCGGCAAACGTCCTTGCCGAGATAGACGTATTTAGAAGCTGGGCCGAACTTGCCAGAGACTGGAATTACTGCAAGCCCGACATAGATAATTCGGACGAAATTTCAATAGAGGACGGCCGCCATCCGGTAGTGGAGCAAATGATAAGAAAGTCCGGAGCTTCCCGCACACAGGCCTTTGTGCCAAACGACACTTACCTATCCTCTAGCCGCGACCAGATTGCACTTTTAACGGGCCCGAATATGGCGGGGAAATCTACCTACATAAGGCAGGTTGCGCTAATTTGTCTGATGGCGCAAATAGGCTGTTTTGTTCCCGCAAAAACCTGCAAAATTGGAATTGTTGACAGAATCTTTAGCAGAGTGGGCGCAAGCGATGAGCTCGCAAAGGGCAACTCCACCTTCATGGTTGAGATGAACGAAACAGCGAATATTTTAAATAACGCCACAAAGCGCTCGCTTATAATCTTGGACGAAATCGGAAGGGGCACTAGCACTTATGACGGCCTGAGCATAGCTTGGAGCGTTGTAGAATATTTGCACGGAGCTGCGCAAGAGGGCCCCAAGACTCTATTTGCGACGCATTACCACGAGCTTACAAAGTTGGAAAATTCGCTCGATAGGCTCGTAAATTACAGGGTCGCCGTTAAGGAGTGGAATGACGACATAATTTTTGTAAGAAAGATTGAAAAGGGGGCGGCGGATAAATCTTACGGCATACAAGTGGCGCGGCTAGCGGGGCTTCCCAAAGAAGTGATATCGCGGGCGAAGGAAATTCTAGCCGAGCTCGAAAACGAGGGCAATGCGATGCGCGAGCATCTAAAAATTGTGGAAAAGACCGCCTCCAGAAATTCAAACAAGCCCAAGGCAGACTGGGAAAAGCGCCAGCTTTCGCTGTTTTAAAAGATTAAAATGCAAAGCGAGGAAAAGTTAACGCTCAAGGAAAAGGTCAGGCGACTGCCCGAACAAAGCGGTGTCTATTTAATGAAAGACGCCTTTGGGCAGATTATATACATAGGAAAGGCCGTAAATTTAAAAAGGCGCGTGAGCCACTACTTTGCCTCAAACGCCGCACAGCGCGCCTACTCGCCCAAAATTGCCTCGCTAATAAATTCCATATGCGACTTCGACTACATAACAGTAAAGAGCGAGGCCGAGGCTCTAATTCTCGAAAGCAAGCTAATAAAGCGCTGGAAGCCCTATTACAACACGCTTGAAAAGGACGATAAGAACTTCCTGCTTTTAAAGGTTGAGACATTCAGGGATTTGCCGCGCTTTACCTTTGTGCGCCACTCAAAGGAAGACGGCGCAATATACTACGGCCCCTATCTAAATCCGGCAGCGCTTCGCTCAACCATAAACCAGCTAAAGAAGGACTTCGGGATAATATCAAGCGACGCCAAACCCACAAAGCTTGAAGACGGCAGGTGGAAGCTGTACGACGACGCCCGCGCCGAAATTTTTAAGCACGCAAATATCCTTACAAAAGAGGAGTACGACTGCCGCGTGCAAAACGCCATAGACTTTCTAAATAACCAAACCGGCGAGATTCTCGCAAGCTTGGAGGAAAAAATGAAGGCAGCCTCCGAAGCCGAAAATTTCGAGGCCGCCGCAAAGTATCGCGACGCAATTTTTGCGATATGCGAAACCGCAAAACTGCGCGAGCCCAAAGCCGACCCGTCGCGCTCTTCAAAAGCAGTTGCAGAGCGTGCGCTTCTAATGCTCTCTCGCGCGCTATCCATGCAAAAGCGCCCGCACTCAATGGAGTGCTTTGACATATCGCACATATCGGGCAGCTTCTGCGTGGCCTCAATGGTCCATTTTGACGAGGGTTTGCCCGCAAACAACAAGTACAGGCGCTTTAAGCTGCACACGGCAAACGACGACTACGCATCTATGTTTGAAGTGGTGTCGCGCCGCTACCTAAGGCTGCACACTGAGGGCAAGCCCCTGCCCGACCTGATAATAATAGACGGCGGCAAGGGGCAAGTGCACTCTGCAATAAAGGCCTTTAAAGACTTAAATTTAGCGCCTCCCAAAATCATAGGCCTTGCAAAGCGCGAGGAAACTATAGTCTGCTCTGACTTTGAAGAGATAAAGCTAGAGCGCACAAACGAGGGGCTAAAACTTCTGCAAAGAATACGCGACGAGGCTCACAGATTCGCAAATTCCTACAGGGAGGTCCTGCAAAAAAAGAAGATAAGAGAGAGTGTGTTGGACGATTTTGAGGGGCTTGGAGCAAAGCGAAAAGAGGCTCTTTTAAAGAAATTCCAAAGTATTTCAAAAATAAAATCGGCGAGCGTTGAGGAGCTTGAGCAAGTCGAGGGAATAGGCCACGAAACAGCTCTGCGGCTGCGCGAATTTTTGGATAAAATATCGTCAAATAGCGGAGAGTACTTCTAAGCGATTTTCCCAATCGTTTAGCCCTAAGTTAATTAAAAATAGAAACTCTATAAAAAAACATGAGAAAATATTTAAATTCAAGCACCTTGTGCGCGTCTTTAGTTTCCGGCGTATTTTCAACAATCTTTGCAATAGCAGAGCTCATAATGGGACTTGGAACCTCTGCTTTAAATGCAAAAACAGCAATGCTTACTGCCGCAAGCTACTTTGGCTACTTTCTAATTACCTTTTGGGTAATCGTGCTTTGCTATGAAATTGTGAGGAAGTTTATAGACGCAAAAATACTGAGCGCCGCCCTCGCCTTTATCTTATACTTTGCCTTGGAAACGCTGATGTTATTTTTCTCGACAATAGCGTTTAAATTTCACGGAGATATGACACTTACGCTGCTTGATTATGTAAAAATCAGAATCGCAAGCGGACAATACGTATTTTCGCTGCAATTTTTTGCAATAGCTTACGCATTTTACAGGATATTTACTTTGAGGAAGAAGAGTTGAATGCCCCCTATTTTAAGCGTGGGCAAAAGTTTTGCGGGTAAGTAAAATACTTCGCGCAAAATATATGAGAATATGCGCTGAACTCTAGCGACTTAGAAGGCTATTTTCGCCTTTGTAAAAACTAAAGCTCAGTGTGAAAATTGCGTTTTTAGCAAACATTTTTCTTGACCTAAATTTTCAAAAAGAGTTTTCTCTCAGCTTTCGTGTTATGAAGAGAACTTGCGCATATGTGCTTACTTTTTTTGCCGTATTTGCGATATGGCTTGCAGGTTCTTTGCCCCAATCGGAGCCTGAAATTTCAAAAGCAGATAGCCCTTGCGAATTTATAAGCGGCGGTGCCGGATTTGAAATCCACCCGCTTATGTCTCCAAGTATGTCGGAGTTTGTGGTCAGAAAATCAAACTCGCGCAAGGCTTTTGAGCGCAAGTTTTGCTCATTTGCAGAAGATTTGCCAATGGGGATAATTTTAGAAACTCTTGCTGGAGCTTTCTACGAAAAGTTTGGAGAATCATTGAAACCTCTCTGCTTTTCTCATTTTGCGCCTAAATGTATAGGCTTAGCTTTCACAAATTCGCAAATAGCACGCCCGCTTCTAATTTGATTTTGTTAAATAGCGCGTCTCTTGTTCGCGCTTAAATCCGTTTTTACAATGCGCTAAACCCGCAAGAGAGGGTTTATTGCGCACTAGAGGAATCTGCCGGCGGTAACTTGTGCCTGTAGGATTAAAGTCGAATTTACAAACACTTAAAAAGCGGCGTTAGCAAACGCCGGGAAATGGAATTTTAAAATGTTATTTTGCGAAGCATTATTATCGTCCAACCCCACTATATCTCAGATACTTGTATATTCGGGGATTGGATTTTGTTTTGTCATGTCCGTACTGCTTATCCAGAGCATACTGACATCTATATTGGGGAAGATTTTTGTCTCCATTTCTAACAAGCAAAAGAAAGACTAAGGCGAGCAAGTCTTAGACAAAATTAGAAAGGGATTTCTTATGTTGGAAAGTCTAAAGGAATTATTTTTGGACATGGGTATGTTTTATCTGGACTGGCGAATGATTGTCATGTGGGCGGTCGTGGCAGTCCTTTTATACCTCGCAGTTTACAAGGAATTTGAACCGCTCTTATTGGTGCCAATAGCATTTGGAGCACTGCTTGCTAATCTGCCTACGGAGGGAGTTATAAATAAGCCGACAGGCCCGATAATTGCACCGGCAAGCGGAATTGTGCAAGAAGTCTTTGTAAAGCCCGGCGACACGGTCTTTGTGCCGCGCGTTGTAAGGCAAATTCCGCACGAAGTATCGGACATTTTGCCTGCCAATTCTGATATGAATCACGAGCAAGCTCAGGCAGCCATAGCCGACTACTTTAAGAAGGTGCAAGAGACAACCGCACTCGGCGCAAAGGCTGAAACTGAAGATAAAGCGAAAGGTATACCTGAGCTATTGGCAATTTTGCGGCCGGAATCTCCTGAAGTCGATACCGACTTTGAAAAAGCTAAGGCAAGCGAAACTTTCACGCTTAGCTTCAAGGGCAAAACACTAAACCTCAAGGGCAGCGATATGCTAATCTGGGCTCAGGCAAGTGGAGACGTTGCAAAAGTTCCCGCAAAAGCCGGCGATAAGATAGTAAAGGGCGACGATATCGCAAAAATATACAGCACCAGAAGCGGAGGCCTATACCACTATTTGCAAATGGGAGTGCTGCTTGAAATATTCCCGCCGCTAATCTTTTTGGGCGTCGGAGCCTTGACCGACTTTGGACCGCTAATCGCAAACCCCAAAACCCTCCTTTTGGGTGGAGCCGCGCAGTTCGGAGTATTCGCAACATTGATAGGAGCTTACTTGCTTGGATTTAATATCCAGGAGGCTGCATCTATTGGGATTATAGGCGGGGCGGACGGTCCGACTTCAATATTTACGACAAACAAACTCGCTCCGCACCTATTGGCCCCCATAGCGGTAGCCGCGTACAGCTACATGGCGCTAGTTCCAATTATCCAGCCGCCAATAATGCGGGCTTTGACGACGGAGGAGGAGAGAAAGATTAAAATGAAAAGTATGCGAAAAGTAGGAAAACTTGAAAAGCTGGTATTTTGTGTCGGCATAACTATATTTTGCATACTTGTAACCCCCGACGTATCGGCATTAATCGCAATGCTTATGCTTGGCAACTTCATTAAGGAGTGCGGCGTATGCGATCGCCTCACAAAGGCTGCTCAAAACGAGGTCATAAACGTAACTACCATATTCTTGGGAACTTCCGTCGGCATAACCATGACGGGCGATAGATTTATAAGAACGGATACCCTCTCGATATTAGCCCTCGGCGTAGTCGCTTTCGGCTTCTCGACAGCTGCGGGCGTACTTATGGCAAAGTTTATGAACTTGTTTGTAAAGGATAAGGTAAATCCGCTAATAGGTTCCGCCGGAGTATCGGCCGTTCCAATGGCTGCGAGAGTTTCGCAAGTTGAAGGTCAAAAAGCAGATAAGACAAACTACCTGCTTATGCACGCAATGGGCCCCAATGTGGCGGGCGTCATAGGAACTGCACTTGTTGCAGGATTTTTTATTGCAAGTTTGTCAAAATAGGTAGATACTCATTAGTTTAATCTCTATTTAGGCGGTGGAGAAGAAAAGCCACCGCTTAAATTTGTGAAAAGCGGTATAAAAATGAGTTGGTTGTATTGTTTAACGGAATCAAACGCGGTGACGCTGTCATTCGCAATTCTAATTATAACTTATATTTTCATTGCATCTGAAAAAATAAGTAAGGTCACAGTCTCGCTATTGGGCGCGTGCACTGTGATAATATGGGGGCTTGTGAGCACAAAAAAGCACCTTCCTACAGGAGAGCCAAACCCCACGTACTATGTAAACTTCATAGACTTTAACGTCATCTTCCTGCTTATAGGAATGATGCTTATAGTATCCATCACGGCAAGAAGCGGAATTTTTGATTTAATCGCAAAGCGCTTGGTGTCGCTTGCCAGGGGAAACCCCATAGGAATACTATTTACCATAGGTATTTTCACAGGCTTTTTGAGCGCGTTTTTGGACAACGTAACGACTGTAATATTGGTAATGCCAATAGCCTTCGCAGTTTGCCAAAAGCTCAAAATAAAGCCCATGCCCTTCCTGCTTACGGAAATATTCGCATCCAATATCGGCGGAACTTCAACACTAATCGGCGACCCGCCAAACATCATTATAGGTAGTGCAGGCAACCTGTCTTTCTTGGACTTTCTAAAGGTCTTGTCGCCTGTAGTGTTTGTTATACTAATTGTGACAATCGCAGTTATGTGCATATTTTTTAGGAAGGATCTCAAGGCGGATAAAAACTTGATAAGCAGGTTGCTAAATAGCGACACTTACGAAGTTAAGATAAATAAGTCTTCGGCGATACGCTCGCTCGTGGTTTTGTTTCTTGTGATACTTGGTTTTATATTCCACGGAATTTTGGACTTGCCGGCATCTATAATAGCGCTTACGGGAGCGTCGGTTTTGATGCTCTTTGAGAAGCCGGAGTCCCTATTTAGAGATATTGAGTGGAATACAATTTTCTTCTTCATAGGTCTGTTTATAATAATAGGAGCGCTCGAAGCCTCCGGAGCTATAAAGCTTATGGCGGATGCCATGATAAAATTCACAGGCGGCTCTCAGTGCGCAACTTCAATGATTATACTTTGGGGCTCCGGACTAGTTTCCGGCGTTATAGACAATATCCCCTACACTGCAACTATTGCGCCGATGATACTCGAAATAGAAAAGGAACTCGGCAGAGACTACGCCTATCCGCTATGGTGGAGCTTGTCTTTGGGCGCGTGCCTCGGCGGGAACATGACCCTCATAGGCGCAGCTGCAAACGTGATTGTCTCGGAGACTGCGGCAAAGCACGGCTTTAAAATATCTTTCGTAAAGTTCTTGCTATATGGATTCTTTATCACAATTATGTCGCTAGTAATTTCGGCGATATACATACTGCTGGAATTCTTCATCTAACGCCCGCAATTTTCGCAACGCATTGACATGTACCTACTACTAAACGTATTCGGCGGACTTGCCATATTTATCTTTGGAATGAAGCTAATGAGCGACGGGCTGCAAATGGCAGCCGGCGATAAAATGCGCTCCATACTCAAGCTATTTTCTGCAAATAGATTTGTGGCAATCCTATCCGGAACAGCCGTTACGGCGGTGGTGCAATCCTCCAGCGCAAGCACTGTGATGGTGATAGGTTTTGTCAATGCGGGGCTGCTTTCGCTGATACAGGCAATAGGTATAATATTCGGCTCAAATATAGGAACTACAATAACTGCCCAGCTTGTTGCCTTTGAGATAAGCTGGATTATAATGCCCGCAATAATACTGGGGCTTCTTATGGGATTTGCCCAGAGACCCGCCTTTAAGGCCTGGGGCGAGACTCTCATGGGCCTCGGTTTTCTATTCCTCGGAATGCAATACATGAGCGATGAGTTAAAATTGCTTTCCTCAAACCAACATTTCATAGATCTATTCAGGACATTTGACTGCGCACCGATTGACGGCGCAATGCCTATAAGCTCCCTGCTGGGGGCCATTTTAATAGGGCTTGTTGCAACAATAGTAATACAGAGCAGCTCCGCCTGCACGGGTATAGTATTGGCCCTGGGGGCAAGCGGGCTTGTAAACCTCTACACGGCAGTTGCGATAGTCCTAGGTTCAAACATAGGAACCACTATAACTGCCCAGCTTGCGGCCTTGCCCGCAAACAGGATTGCAAAGCAGGCGGCGCTTGCACACACTCTCTTTAACGTAATAGGCGTTCTTGTTGTAACTTCGACATTTTGGATAGACATATCCGGAGTTCCAGCATTCTTTAAACTCATAGACTGGATTTCACTCGACGGCGATTTGCCGAGAAAAATAGCCAATGCCCACACAGTATTTAACGTCTTTACAACCCTCATACTAATTCCCTTTATTCCCCTTTTGGCTCGCGTCTGCGAGCGCATAATTCCGCTTAGCTCTGACAAGGTGAAATATTTGAGGCTAGAGCCCAAGCTCTTAGATACGCCGCCAATTGCCCTTATACAGACTTCCGACGCTCTGCGCCGAATGTTGAAGAAAGCCTGGAGAATGGTTGACTGCGCCCTAAATATCTACAACAAAAACGATTCAAAAAATCAAAAACTCTTGGCTATACTAGACGAGAAAGAGCAGAGGGTCGACAAATACCAACAGGACATAACAAACTACCTATCGGAACTAATGCTGCGCCCGCTATCGGCGCAAGAGGCGGACACAATCCCTCTTCTTTTGCACTGCACAAACGACGCCGAGAGAATCGGCGACCACACCTTCATAATAAAAGACTTTATGAACAAGCTTCTCGAGCAGGAATGCAAGCTTAGCAAGGAGGCGGAAGAGGAATTTTCAAACCTGCACAGCCTTCTGGAAAATCAGGTGCAGTGCGCATTAAAGCTTCTGGAAAAGCCCGACGCAAAAACTAGATTGGAGGCAAGTGAATTGAAAGTTAAGATAAATTCACTGACCGACGAATACGAAAAACACCATCTAAACAGGCTTGCAGAGGGCAAGTGCCAAGCTCCGGCGGGCGTGGTGTTTATAGGGCTTATATCGGAAATAAAGAAGATATCCAGGCACTTGGCAAATATAACCGATAGAACTAGCGTTTCATTCTCTAAGCAATCAGCAACTGCCGTAAATCAAAAACTTGCAAAGGCTGCGGAGCAAAGCTAGGAACTGCCAGCCCAAGCTTTGAACTGCCCCTCGCCTTCCTTGAGTGCCAGCGTTTGCAAACGCCGTTAGCTAAAATCAGGAAATTAGCGATAGCGTGTCTTGCAAAAGTTCCCGAGTACAGGCGGCAACCAATCCGTCTTTGCCGTAGTTTTTAGTGCCGTGCCAATCGCTCACAAAAGCCCCGGCTCCGCGAACGCAGGGAATGAGAGCTGCCAAATCCCAAATTTCCAAAACCGGATCCAGCATTATGTGCGCCTGCCCGCGGCAGAGCATCATGTAGCCGTAGCAATCGCCCCAAGTGCGCAAAATGGCCAGCTCGTCTTCAAATTTTCGCCAAGAATCCATATTGCGCCCGTTCCAGCGAACTTCGCGAGTGTCGGAAATTAGAGCAGTCGCGCCCTTAACGCACTTTTTTTGGCGGTCTGCGAATGTTGGCTTGCCGTTAAATAGGCAAGTTTTGTTATCGCCCAAGCAGCGCTGCCTTAAAATAGGCTGGTCAATTACACCCATGAAATACTCGCCCTTTTTCATAAGCCCTATTAGCGTTCCAAATAGCGGAATAGAGCTTATAAAAGACTTAGTGCCGTCTATTGGATCGAGTATCCAGACGTATTCCGCATCCAAATTTTCGCTTCCAAACTCTTCGCCTACAATACCGGCGTCCGGAAATTCCCTCTTTATCATGTCGCGCAAGATTTGCTCAGTCGTCTTATCTACGATAGTCACCGGAGAGGCGTCTGACTTGCTTTCAACGGCGTGAGCCTTGCCGAACTCGGAGCGTATGTACTCGCCGCTTGCATCGGCGAGTTTATTCATAAAATTCTTGAAATAGTCGCTTGTCATATATTTAAATTTCCAGACTAAAGCGCACTATTTCTTTTGCAAGATGAAAAACGAAACACCAATTTACGCGATAGATTTTGAGGGTTCAAAATCCATAGGAATTGTCGAATACGGAATCGCGGAAATTCTAGGCGGAAAAATTACGAGAACCTTTAGCGCCGTCTGCGCGCCAAAAAAATCTATACCGCTAAAAGATGCAAAATTCTTTGGTATTTCAAACGAATTTGCGCAAAGATTTGCCCCCTTTGAGGCGCACTGCGAATTGTTCTCGGAGCTTCGCGCAAGAGGAATTTTTGCCGCCCACAACCACTCCACTGAAGATAGCCTCCTGCGCTGCCACATTCCAAGCCCCGGCAGAGTCAAAGACTTTCTAAATGGGCGGGATACGCTCGCTTGGGCGCCTTGGCTAGACTCCAGAAAATTTGCAAAGTTTCTAAACCCAAGCCTAAGTTCGGAAAAGCTATCCGATTCAATACTTCAGCTAAATCTATCAGACAAATTATCTTTGTGCGCCGAAAAATTTTGCGATAAAACTAGAGCCAAGTGGCACTGCGCCCTCTTCGACGCCCTCGCAAGTGCGCTAATAATAGCAAAGGCCCTCGAACACATCGAAAGCCCCGAAAGCCTTGAAGCCTTTGCGGATTTAAAAGACTTCGATTTTTAAAAGTCTTGACGCTTTTTAAGAATCGCTCGCAAGCCTCTCAAGCTCCTCGCTTTTCTTTGCCATAGCACTTGCTATCGCACTTACTATAACAAGCTGCGCCGCATGGTAAAGCATTGTAGGCAATAGCACTACGCCCGCGATTGCAGAATTTGAAAATATTACATTTGACATCACAGAACCGTGGACAAGCGACTTTTTAGAGCCGCAAAATAGAGCCGTTATCGTATCTTTTCTGTTGAACTTCATAAGCCGCGACACGCAAAATATAATGAAGTACAGCAAGAAGAACATAGCTATCACCATAGCCGTAAGTTCCGCCAAATGCGCGATTGAATGCCCTTCAAACATCTTGTCGTAAAACGACTGGCAAAAAGATGTGTATATGATTAATAGTATCGTGCACTGGTCAAAGTACTTTAACTTTGCCTTGTGCGCCTCCGCCCACGCCCCGAACTTTTTATTCAGCAAAAGCCCGAGAACTATGGGAACCAAGACCTGCAATATAAGCTTTAAGACTATGTCTGAAATCGGATAGCCGCCGCTACTTGCATTCACAAACATACTCATCCAAAGTGGCGTTACAAAAACGCCTATGAGGCTAGATATGCTCGCGTTAAAAATTGCCGCAGGAACATTTCCGCCCGCAATTGCAACCATCACGACAGAGGAAGACACAGTCGATGGCAAAGTCGCAAGAAAGAATATTCCAAGCCACTGGTAGTAATCCGGACTGTCCGGCGTAAAATCCACAAAGCGCATTAAAAAAAGCACAATGAGCGGAAAGGTAACGAAAGTCATAAACTGCACGACAAAGTGCAGCCTCACATTTCTAAGCCCCTCTCTCAACTTTTGCGGACTCAGCCTAAGCCCATATAGGAAAAATACCATAGACACTCCGAAAGTTGCCACATCGTCCAATGATAGCGGCTCGCGGCGTATGCCTATATTAGGGTAAAGCCAAGCTAGGAATATGCAAGCGGCTATCGCGAGTATAAACCAGTCTAAGCCTATTCTTTTTAGGAATTTATATATTGCCACTCTTGTAGTCCTCGGCAAAGCCTTCGGCAAAGTAGGAGAGAATCATATCTGCACCTGCGCGCTTTATGCATGTTAAGGATTCGTCGCGAATTTTCTTAAAGTCAATCCAACCGTTTTTAGCAGCTGCGCAAACCATGGCATACTCTCCTGAAACTTGGTAGGCTGCTATTGGCAGAGTCGTCTGCTCCTTTACTTTTGCTATGATGTCCAGGTAATGCCCCGCGGGCTTTACCATAATTACATCGGCTCCCTCGCTTTCGTCCAAAATTAGCTCGCGCAAGGCCTCGCGCGTGTTTGCAGGGTTTAGCTGGTATCCCGTTTTGTCTATCGGCTTTGCACCCTTCTTTGCAGAGCCTACGGCCTCTCTAAATGGCCCGTAGAAGGCGGAGGCGTATTTGGCAGTGTAGGCCATAATGGCGGTCTCCTCAAAGCCGAACTCGTCCAAGGCCTCGCGTATGGCGCCGACTCTGCCGTCCATCATATCGCTGGGCGCAATAAAATCCGCTCCGCTTGTCGCTGCAACTACGGACATCGCAACTAGAGCTTCCACCGTCTCGTCATTTAAAATCCAATCGCCCGATTCATTTAATATGCCGTCGTGACCGTGGCTTGTATATGGGTCTAAGGCTACATCTGCTACAATTAAAAGTTCGGGAAAACGCTTTTTAACGGCGCGTATTGCCTTATTTTGAATGGAATCGGGATTTGAAGCCTCGTCGCCGGTCTCATTCTTTAGGCTGTTTTTAATTTGCGGAAATAGCGCAATCGCGGGAATGCCCAATTGGCAGAGTTTCTCGCACTTTCGCAAAAGGTTGTCTATGCTAAGCCTCGATACGCCCGGCATAGCCGATATCTCCTCGCTCTTTGCTCTGCCATCAACTACAAATAGCGGTTGGATTAAATCTGCGGGAGTTACCAATGTCTCCCGGCAGAGGCCCAAAACAGACTTGTTGCGGCGCAAACGGCGCGGACGCATCTTTATATCAAGCTTAAAATCTTCCTTCATTCTGCCCTTTCTACGCCCATTTAGACTTAAATCAACAAAAATTGTTCGCTTAAAATGGCTTGCCTCAAAATAAAAATTAACCTAGCCTAGCCGCGTTTTTTTAGAAATGAACCCAAGCGCATTCAACACACTTACAAGAAAAAAAGAGGAGCTTGCCGCAAGCGACGGCAAGACATTTAGAATGTATTGCTGCGGCCCCACTGTCTATGGCCCTGCGCATATAGGAAACTTTAGAACATTCACTGTTCAGGACGTTCTGCGGCGCACTTTGGAAGCTGCGGGAATTAAAGTAAAGCATGTGCGCAACATAACTGATGTCGACGACAAGACCATACGCGAAAGCCAGAAATTGGGAGTCTCGCTAAAGGAATTTACCAATAAATGGGAGGATAAATTCCACAGCGACTGCGATAAGCTCAACCTTCTAAGACCCAGTGTTGAACCGCGCGCAACCGAGCATATAAAAGAACAGCTCGATATGGTTTCAAAGCTCGTGGAAAAGGGACACGCATATCCGGTTAGCGACGGCTCGGTTTACTTTAAAATTTCGACAGATCCCGAATACGGAAAACTTTCGGGTTTGGACCGCGAAAACCTAGCAACCCAAGCGACAAACTCGGCAGGAGAGGCAAATAATGCCGACGAGTACGAGCGCGACAATGTTAGCGACTTTGCCCTCTGGAAAGGTCGCAAGCCCGAAGACGGCGAAAATTTCTGGAAATCGCCCTGGGGTGAAGGCAGACCCGGCTGGCACATAGAGTGCTCGGCTATGTCGAAAAAATATTTGGGCGATACTTTCGACCTTCACGGCGGCGGTATAGACTTGTGTTTCCCTCATCACGAAAATGAGATAGCCCAAAGCGAATGTTCATCGGGGAAATCTCCCTACGTTCGCCACTGGTTCCACAGCGCTCACCTCATGGTTGAGGGGCAAAAGATGTCAAAGAGCCTTGGCAACCTATACACATTGGACCAGCTCATTGAAAAGGGCTACACGCCAAACCAAATTAGGCTTGCACTTATATCCGGGCACTATCGCCAAAAGTTAAATTTCACATTCAAGGGTCTGGACGATGCCAAGAGCGCCCTGCACAAATTGGAAAAACAAATTGAGCACTGCTTGGAAAAATTGGGAATTTCAAAGCAGGACTTCAAAAAGAAAATTAAAAGCGGCGCAAAGTTTGAGGACACGGCTTTTTATAAGGCTTGGGAGACGCTCTGCGACGATATAAATGTGCCGCGCGCACTAGGTGAAATATTTACGGCCCTTGCCAAGGCAAAGGAAGCTCCGCTAAACGCCTCCGATATAGACGCGCTCGGCGCCCTTCTCTACGCCTTGGGAGTGAAGGTTTTTGATGAGGCGGAAACGCCTAAAATTGAAGCTCCTGAAGAAATAAAGAAATTGGCAAGCGAACGCTGGGAAGCCAAGAAAGCTAAGAATTACGCACTCGCCGACGAGCTTAGGAAGAAGGCTATCGACGCAGGTTGGATAATACTCGATAAAAAGGACGGGTTTGAAATAAACAAAGCTTAAGGATTTTATATGAAGGTTATAAGAGCAAAGAGCGCCGGATTTTGCTTCGGTGTTGAAAGAGCAATAGGTATTGCGCGCAAGTGCACAAACTGCGGTTTGTCAAAAGTCTATACAGACGGTCCCCTAATCCACAATAGGCAGATGATGGAAAAGCTCAAGACGGAGGGCATACTTGAGATAGGCGACTACCAAAGCTCGCAAGACTTAAATAATCAACTTGCATCCTCACACAAAGATAGCGATGTCTTAGTTGTGCGCGCCCATGGTGTATCTCCAGAGCGCAGGGAGTATTTAAAGAACTTGGGCCTTACCTTCAAAGACGCAACCTGTCCCGACGTGGGGCGCATTGCGGGCGTAATTAAAAGCCATGCAAAAAAGAATTTTACGACCATCATAGTCGGAGACCCAAAACACCCTGAAGTTATAGGGTTGTTGGGTTACGCAGAAGGTCGCGGCTATGTCGTAAAGAGCTATGAAGATATAGACGCCCTTCCTGATATTAAGGGAGACATCTGCATGGTCTCGCAATCTACAATGTTTACGGACGACTATAAAAATATAGCCGATTACTTTAAAAAGCGCTTCCCCAATACTCTTGTCATAGACACAATTTGCGGAGCGACAAAGGAGAGGCAAAAAGATGTAAACGTTCTAGCAGAAAAGGGTGCGCAATCAATTATTGTGATTGGCGGCAAGCATTCTGCAAATACTATAAAGCTTGCCATAATGGCCGAGAGAACCGGACTTCCCTGCTTTCACATAGAAACTCTCGCGGAACTCGACGTTGAAGCAATTAAAAAATTTGATGTAGTGGGCGTTACGGCCGGCGCATCAACTCCCGACTTTTTAATTGATGAAGTCTGCAATTTCTTAAATAAGCTTTAATCGGTAAAATTGAAGCTAACAAAAAATCTCCCGCCATTAGTGGGAGATTTTTTTTGTTAGACATTCAGGCGGCAAAAGCCTCAAAAATTGCAAGTCACAAGCTCAAGCTACCGAAGCTAAGCAATCTCTAGTATTGCCTAGGCATATTGTTTGTTGGCATACCGGGCAAGCCACCCTCCCAATCGGCAGGGCGCCCAAAGCTAGTTTGAGCCTTTGTTCCGCGATCCCTCGTGGGCTTCTGCCTCTCGGGTTCAACGGTAGTGCAAGCCCCCATGAAAGAGAGAAGCCCTATTGAAAGTAAAAGTACAAATAATATCCTCTTCATTCGCCAAATATCTCCCCGCAGTAATTCAAAATCAAGTAAAAAGTTAAACTTGGAAAATATTTGAAGAAAACTAAATCTGCAAAACAAGAGAATTTTGAATAAATATACAGAGAAACTTCCAAACTTTTGCAGATAAAACCAAGCGAATTTTTGTAATAAAAATATATAAAAAACTCTACATACTTTATGCTTAGAATAAAAGCTCAACATTATTAAAACAAAAGATTTTGCAGACTAAAGAGACCTAAGTGGCCTTTAGTAACTTGCAATAAGAGCACAGCGCATTTTGAAAGAATTTCATTAACTTTGAAATGCCGGTAAAACGACGCAAATTAAATAAAAGATAATAAATTTTAAAGTTAGCGAAAATATAAAATTAAGTAAGTAAAAAAACAAAACTCCGCGAGAATTTTTGTGAAGATGTAAGCGACAGAAATCTAAAATAAACACAAAAAAAGCTACCGACAAAATCGGTAGCTTCAAAGTCTTTTAACTCAGAAATAAATTACTCGGCAACTTCTTCCGCAGCCGGAGCAACCTCAGCGGCAGGAGCGGCAGCCGGTGTTGCAGCAGGTGCCGCATTGTCGGGCTTCTTATTTATGTCAACCGTCGGAACAAGCTCGTAAATATCGCCAGTTTCGATGACTTCCGGAATACCCATATCCGGATTTACAGTTGCAATTGCAAAGTCCTCGCCAATCTCAGCTACGACAATGCGAGCGATGAACTTGCCTTCTTCGCCCTTCAAATCAATCTTCTGGCCGAGCGACAAACCGTCCTTCTTACCGCGATTTAGAGCAATCAGACCGTCGTCTTCAGCAGTATTTGTAACGGTGGCATCCTGACCGACCTTTACATACGGGGGCTTTACAATCTTTCTAATTGTCTTCTTGCCGGCCTCCTGATCTATTTCAACGACCTCTACAATTTCGGACAAATCCAAAATGCGAGCTTTTTCAGAGGCTACAGCGTAATCCTTCTTCAAAGCCTCCAACTCGTTCGACAATACGGTTACCTTCTGCTGCAGAGCGTCGGATTCGGAAGTATCCTGAACGGTCTTCTTGATGTCTATAATCTCCTTCTTTAGCTTTTCGATGAGCAAGTCGGAACTCTTTATCTTGTCGTTTGCGTCCTGAAGCTGAACCTTAACCTGGCGAATTTCCTGAGTGAGCTTTGCCTTCTCGTTATTCACGCGGACATTGCTTGCGCGCTCTGAGTCGAGATCCTCGGAAAGCTGCTTTGACTTGGTAGTCAAATTCTGAACCTTTGCTTCAGAAACATTCAAATCTGAAGCAAGCTTTTCTTTTTCCTTTAAAATTCCGGGGATTTGTGCGGATTTTTCGTTTAGAGTAACGCCAGAGATGCCAGCCATATCTGTCGTTGCTTGTTTTATCTGACCCTTAATTTGGAACCACAACGCAACGCATGCTACAGCGCCAACTATTGCTACTATACGGAGTACTAGTGAGACTTTATTCATATTCGTTATTTTATAAAAGACTTCGGGAAAGTCGTAAAATATACTTCCCTTTTTTTAGAGTCATTGTCTAGAAATTTCCCGATATGTCAAGTTATTATTTTCTCTAAATTACAGATTTTAAGAGCTAATTTCATCTTTATAACACCATAATTATAAACGAGTTAATTAAGCGCAAATCAAAGTGCAAAAAAAATTTAAAACTTAAAAATTCGTCGCTCCAAAAAAAAATAAAAAGGCGCCCGATAAGAAATCGGACGCCGCGCAAATTTGAAATTTTTACCTATCTTAAGACAAGCGATACATATCTGCGTCCAAAACTACTTTGTTTTGAGGATTTGCAAGCATGTGCTTTAAAAGCTTAAATACCATTTCCGGATCTTGCTTTGAGCGCTCCGCTATCTGCTCTAAAGTCATTGGTTCTGAAGTCATTGCAGAAAGCACCTTCCTCTTTGCCTCAAGTATGGCGGCAGCTGCCTTCTTGCCGGCTTCAACCCCGGGTTGGTGGTAGGCATTTATATTTATAAAGCTTGCGTAAAAGCCGGTCGCTCTATCAAAAAGCGCAATGAGCTCTCCTACGCTCCTTTCGGAAACATCAGGCACGGTTATCGTAATATTCTCGCGATTTTGTGCCGACAAAGCCTCTCGCGTTCCGAGCATAAAGGCCTGTAGGTAATCTCCGGCTGTTACGGAATCTTCGACCTCCAAGGAGTCGGAATTCCTATCTTTTAAAACCTCTATAAAGGTCACAAAGAAGTTATTTATGCCGTCGCGCAGCTGCTGCACAAAGGCGTGCTGGTCCGTTGAGCCCTTGTTGCCGTAAACGCTTATGCCCTGCTCTACAACATTTGAATTTAAGTCTAAACGCTTACCCAGAGACTCCATTATGAGCTGCTGCAAATAGCGAGACAAGAGCAACAGTCTGTCTTTGTAGGGCAAAATAACCATATCTTTGGACCCCTTGCCGCCCGTGCAGTGATACCACATAAGCGAAAGCAACATCGCGGGATTCTTTAGCGGGTTTTTCTCGCGAGTTGCGACGTCCATGAGGCGCGCCCCCTGCAAGAATGCGTCTATATCAATCCCCTGCAAGGCCGCCGGCAAGAGCCCAACAGCCGCAAATTCACTGGTTCTGCCGCCGACCCAATCCCACATCGGGAATATATCCAGATAGCCATTTTGCCTTGCAAAGTTATAGAGTTTGCTGCCCTCACCCGTAGTTGCTACGGCGTGCTTTGCGAAATCTAAACCGACAGCCTCCCACTTTGCCTGCGCCTCAAGCATAGCATTGCGCGGCTCCGGAGTAGAGCCCGACTTTGAGGCGATTATAGCTAGAGTCTTGCCCAACTTTCCATCGAGCTTTTCAAAGACCAAGTCAAAGCCGTCAGGGTCCGTATTGTCGAGGAAAAAGACCTTCATTTTGTCGCACTTGGGCTTTGATAGAGCCTCCGACACAAATTCTGGCCCCAGTGCAGAACCTCCTATGCCTATGCAAAGCAAGTACTCAAATTTGCCGTCGCTACCCTGAATTTTACCCGAGTGGACTTTTTCGGCAAAGTCCTTTATGTGCGCGATATTTTGCTCTATTTGCAAGCGCAATTCGGCGTTTGGAGCAAGCTCTGGAGCTCGCAGCCAGTAGTGGCCTACCATTCTTTTTTCATCGGGATTTGCTATTGCCCCCTTTTCCAATTCGTCCATTGAGACAAGAGCCGCATCGATTTTTGGCTGCATACTTCCGATAAAGTCGTCTGCAAACGCGACTCTGCTTACGTCGATTGAAAAGCCCAATTCGGGCAATTCCAAATAGTACTTTTTAAAGCGATTCCAAGAATTTTCCATTGCTTTCCAGAATAGAGGTTAAAATACACCCCGAGTTTAAAATCGGAGCAACTGGAAAATATTTTAGCTTTTCCGCAAAAGTCAAGGTCTAAGGCGCGATACGCGACCCCATCGCAAAACGGCAACTACAGCATGTACTTTACGAGCACAAAGCCCAAAACTAACAAGATAAAGAAAGCCGTTGCAAGAGTGTTGAAGTACTTTTCTATCCATGGCTTTGCCTTGGGCCCCACAAAGTATATTATTAGAGCTACCAAGAAAAACCTACCGCCTCTGCCGACAATGGAAGCTCCTATAAGGACGGGCAAGGATATGTTGCAAACGCCCGCCGCAATGGTAAATACCTTGTAGGGTATGGGGGTAAAAGCTGCGCCTAAAATTGCAAGAAAGGCAAACTCGCCATACATCTTCTCAACCGACTCAAAGGCCTCTTTGCTGAACACGTAAGTAAAGAAAAAGTCCTGCGTTGACTGCCAGAAAAACTTGCCTATGTACCAACCAAAAACTCCACCCAGAACCGATGCCACAGTGCACACCAAAGCGATTTTCCACCAGCGCTTTGGCGCTCCGAACACTAAGGGTATCAGAAGAACGTCCGGCGGAATCGGAAAAAACGAGCTCTCTGCAAAAGACAGAGCAGCCAGAGCCTGAGTTCCCTGGGGCTTGTCGGCCCAAGAGACGGTCCAATCGTAGAGGCGCCTCAATATATTCGGTTTCTTACTTTCCATAGATACTTAAAGAGTTTGAGTCTGTATATATTTGAGATTCTGTAAAGCTCAATGTGCTAGCTCTTAAGAAAAAAATTCTTGAAAAGCAGTGCTTCTAAAAATAACTTTGCCACAGAATTTTGAAAACGCGCCACGGCAAAATTCAAACTGCTTACGATGCAAAAGGGCGCACCTTACGCTTAAACAAAATACCACAAATGAAAAAAATAGCACTATGTTTGCTTTCGGCTGCATTAGCTCTTGTATCGCTTGCCGAAATTAAAATCGAAAACTCAGCAAAAGACAATATCGCAAGAATCGGCGATAAAGTCGTATTTAAAATTTCGGGCGCTCCGGACGGCGCGCGCTTTGAATTTAAGGTAAACGGCAAACAAATAGAAAAGGGTATTTGCCCAGAGGAGTTTTCGTACACGCCCGACAAGGAATCTTGGCTAATATTTTCCGCATTCGACCCCAATGACAAAGACAAAAACGGGCACGTCAAGCGCAAGGAAAACGGTGTGATAGTTTCGCCCGACAAGGTAAAGACTGTAACTCAGGCTCCAAAGGATTTGGATAAATTCTGGAAAAAAATAAAGATGGAGGTCGAAAAGAATTCACCAAGGAATGTAAAGCTTGAAAAGTTGCGAGACTTTCCCGCCGAAAACGGCAAATATCCCGTAGAGCTATACCGCTACGAAATAAAAGTTGACGACGGCGAAAACGGCTCATGCGATGGCGGAATCGCAGACGGCTACCTAGCCTTGCCCGTCGGAAAGAAGGGAAAGATGCCCATAGTTGCAACTTTCTTCGGAGCAGGCTCCTTTAGTGCGGACTTGCGCCCTGCAGTTGAATACGCAAAGGAGGGCGCGATAGGAGTGTCGATGAATCCGCACTCAATACCGCCATCTCTAAAGGGTGAAGAGCGGCAAAAGTTTATAGACGAAGTCGTCCACCAAAAGGGAGTTAATTACAAGATGCGCAATAAGGACAAGACTCCCGAAGAGATGTACTTTGTGGGAATGTTTAAGAGGGTTTACCAGACGCTCAGAATGGCAATGGCGCGCCCCGAATGGGACGGCAAGAATATAGCGACAACCGGTTTTAGCCAAGGCGGCTCTCAAACGATAGTCGCTGCCTACCTCTGCCCCAAAGTGACGGTGATTGCCCCCCTTTGCCCCGCTATGTGCGACAATGGCGCCGGCTCTATAGGCCGCCGCTCAGGTTGGCCGGATTGGGTAAACAACGCAAATCAGACAAGGGAACTCGAAAACGGCAGATACTTTGACCCCGCACTCATGGCGCAATTTATAAGAGCTAAAATGTACGTCGGTATAGGCCTTTGCGACAATACCTGCACACCAACTGCCGTGACCGCCATGTTTAACAACTTCAAAGGCAAAAAGGATAGGCTCTACATGCAGGGCGTCGGGCACGGTTGGAATGACGATTGGAGCAAAAACCATAAAGATTTCATTTTGAAAAATATTGGATTAAAGAAGTAAGTCTTTTAAAGCTAGCAATTGGCAATGAAGAGTTTTTTTAAAATTGCATTGAAAACTTCATTTTTAAGTTTCGCGGCAAGCCAGGCTTTTGCAGTTCTAAGTTTTGACAGTATCTACTCCGACAACATGGTCTTGCAGCGCGGCGCAAAGGTGCACATAAGCGGCTCGGCAAATCCCAATGCAAATGTATGCGTGGAATTTTCCGGGCAGCGAAAGACGGCAAGGGCAAACGAGAATGGAAAATGGAGCCTATTTCTATCGCCTATGAAGGCCTCCTTAAAAGCGGAGGACTTGAGACTCACAAGCGGGAAAGAGATAGCGGAACTTAAAAATATTCTTGTTGGCGATGTTTGGCTTTGCTCGGGGCAATCAAACATAGATATGCCTGTTGGCGGGCACCCGCTTTTGCGCGAAAAGCTCAATAATGAAAGCAATGAGAATGTGCGCATATGCCTTGTCAGGCGCACAGACTCAAAGGCGGAAAATACACCACGGCAAATTGCCGACTTGCAGATAAATTGGAGTTCCGTAAGCGGCAAAAATCTGCAGAGTTTTTCGCCGCTTGCCTACTATTTTGCAAAGAAATTTTCGTCAGATGAAGGCGTGCCCGTTGGCCTTGTAGAAGCGGCAGTTGGAGGAACCCGCATACAGCCCTGGATGCCCGAAATTTCGCGCGAAGTTATGACGAGCTTTGACGACAAAACATCCGGCGGACATCCATCGCACCTGCTGTATAACACAATGGTAAATCCCTTAAAAGATATGACTTTCAAGG
>OLIW01001079.1_pt1 | contig 26492 bp, 27 predicted proteins | sample 1601321 | NCBI WGS metagenome assembly OLIW01 (sample SAMEA2452114, study PRJEB22498) | human gut metagenome
GGGTTCCGTTGTGCTTGGGTTCTTCCTGCTGGTTTCTTTCGTACTGGGTTCCGTTGTGCTTGGGTTCTTCCTGCTGGTTTCTTTCGTACTGGGTTCCGTTATGCTTGGGTTCTTCTAGCTGGTTTCTTTCGTATTGGGTTCCGTTATATCTAGCTTCTCCCTTCTGATCTATTCCTCCATTTCTTCTTTCTTCCTTATTTTCCTCCTCCCTTTTTCCGGACGAGATTTCTAAAGACAAACCTTTGACAGCAACAGGCGCAGCCTGAGAAACGCCGTTTGACGGAACGGGCGGCTGCTCTCTATCTTTCTCCCATTCATTTTCGGTTTTGCTTTGTCTTTCTCTCTCTTTGTCTTTTTCTCTTTCCGGTTTGATATCATTTTCCATCTCTCTTTTCGGTTTGCTTTGAATCTCAGTATCCGTTTCCGATTTACTTTCGATTTCTGTATCCGTTTCCTGTTTTGTTTGTGGGATTGTTGCTGCAATTTCTCGGTTTTTTGCAGCATTAATTTTCATAGCTGCTCCGTCGGTCACTGTTTTTGTAGCATTGATTCCTGTGCCTGCTGCATGGATGTCTGTGCCTGCTGCATGGATGTTTGTGCCTGTCGTGCCGATTCCTGGCTTTGTTTTAGTAACTTCTGTAGCTGTGATATTGACTCCTGTTTTTGTTGTGTTGACTCCTGCATCTACTATCTTGTTTTCCGCTTCATCCACTTCTGTACCTTTTGAATTTATATTGCTTCTTATGTCTGCGGAATTATTTCCCGTTCCATCCTTTTCTTCCTTGATGAGCCAAAACCGTTCCAGCGGAAGTTTGTATTTCCTTCGGCTGTCGGTAATGATTTTGTGGTATTGCTCTTGGATGGCTTGCGAAGTCAGAATCCCGTACTCCTTATATATATAGGTGTCGAACAGTCCGACGGACAGGCAGTCGTCGATGATGGCCTGCATCTCCTCCTCCTCGCAACACACTTCCTGCGAAATGTCGAACAAGGTATCTTGATTCCATGCGACGTAAAATCCCTTTTCTTTGTAGATGAGGCAGAGCAGGGAAGTGAGTGCGGCAATTCCTGCCGCATGATGACGGTTGGAAATGCGGCGTACCTTCCTGTCTTGGAAGAAGTTGACATCGAGCGGGAAATAATCTAATCCGGGTTTGGAAATACGGGCCATCTTTTTGAATATTTAGAGTGATATTGACTGATAAATAATGAATAAGGCGAATCGGTAATTTTAATTTAGCTCATTTCAGTATGGTGATAAGCTACTTGATAGTCAGTTCTGTATCTCAACTGAGGGTGACTAAAAAGTCGATTCTATCTCTATTCTCCTCCTTCGGGAAGGAGGAGTGGTCGCAGACCGAGGTGGTAGGAGAAATAATGTTTATACCTATTTTTTTGTAAATGATAGGATTATGCATTCACCTACCACCTCCCCCTACGGGTACTCCTCCTTCCCGAAGGAGGAGAATAGAGTTACTATTGCGTACAACTACTCCCTAGAACTCCTTTTTCACATCGAAGCAGGGACAGGCTTTCATGTATTCATTGGGTGAGATGATGCCGTCTCCGTTGAGGTCGGGGCTTGTGTCCCGGTGTCCGATGACCTGTTTCACGTTGGGGAAGGCCAGTTGCAGAGATTTCACCAGTCGGATGAGGGCGGTGCGTTGTGCATCTGTCCGTGTGTCGGCGGGGCGGCCTTCCTTGTCCAGTCCGCCGACGTAGCAGATGCCGATGGAACGCTGGTTCCAGCCCATACAATGCGCCCCGTCGAGGGTGACGTCCCGTCCCGGTTCGATGGTGCCGTCGAGGCGGATGACGTAATGATAGCCGATGGACCAGAAGCCACGGGCACGGTGCCAGCAGTCGATGTCGGCAGCGGTGATGTCCTGTCCCGCACGGGTGGCGGAACAGTGGATGATGATGGTGTCTTTCATTGCAGAAACTCCTTTCTTTGTCCTCTTTCTCTGGGCAATATATAAGTGTTGAAACCAAAAATGGCGGATTCTTCGGGGGACAGGCGGCGGTAATAGTGCTGCGTCACTGAATGATGTATAGGGGCAAAGAGAGAAATAAGAGGAAAAGGCGATGAAACAAAGGAAAAAGAAACTGGCTGCACACATACATTGCCTGCCTTGAACTCCCCGACTGAATTGCTCGATTTGCCTATCCCAAGCGGATTACCTGCTTCGAACTCCTCGACTGAATTACTCGATTTGCCTATCCCAAGCGGATTGCCTGCTTCGAACTCCCCGACTGAATTGCTCGATTTGCCTATCCCAAGTGGATTGCCTGCTTCGAACTCCCCGATTGAATCAGCTTTGACGGTCAGCACAGGTATTTCGGGTGCTATCAGAAAGCATTCTTCCGAACCGCTTCTTTCGGCTCTTGACTTTTTCTTCATGGCCGATTGCTTCAGTCTTTCGGGGTGTAATAAATGCAGCACCAGCCAATTACGTTGTTTAGGGTTCATTTGTTCCCCTTTTACCAGTGCGTTCATGGATGGATAGGCTTGCAGGATATTTCCTGCCTCGTCCGTTGTGGCACAGGGGACGGGGGAGAGGGCGGGTGACGACGGACGCAGACCGGTCCGGATGGCGTGCATGACATTGTCGTAGGCATCGCACCATTCGAGGTTGGCGACGTGGTTGTTGAGCTTGTTTCCGTCGAGGTGGTTCACTTGGGGGAGACGCTTCGGGTTGGGGATAAAAGCTGTTGCCACTAAGCGGTGTACAGAGTAGCCGACGTATATCCCCTTTTGGCGGATGGCCACGTACTCATAACCTTTTGCGGTAATGCTGCTGCTGATTATCAACTTCGATTTGCCTTTGAAACTCAATATCCGCCCGTGGTCTGAAACCATATAATCGGAATTTGCTTCGATAAATCTCCAATTTTCCATACTTTATTCTTTATATTGTTAATAAAATTATACTTCGTTAAAAAGAAATCCCTTTTCCGAAACCACCGGGGATAAACGGCGCAGCCTGCATGGTAGAAACGGCGTAGCCTGCAAGGTAAAAACGGCATAAACAAGGACTGTTAAACGGCGTAGCCTCCTCGCTGACATGAGGCGGTTCCGCCCGCTTACTCCGGTCTTTGACCTTTCTCATTCCTCCTCTGCACGGGGTTCGAGCCGTTCGGCACAGCGAACGAGAAACTCCAGTTCCTCCCGACACCCTTGAATGGCTTCGTACAAAGAGTCCACATGATACATTCTGCAAAGCGTTTCCCATTCTTTTCGTTCTTCTGAAGTCATTTGTTCTCCGAAATTCATTTGCTGTCCAAAACTTATCTGCTGTCCGAAACTCATTTCAAAATTTATCTGCTGCCCGAAACTCATTTGCTCTCCGAATCTCATCTGCTCTTCGAAACTCATTCGACGCAAAGGAAATTTTCGGCATGAAACGTGCGCCACCCTTTGGCTTCGAGGTCGTAGTAGACTACAAACGTATTTTCCGGTCGTGGCATATAGGGGCGGTGAAAACTGTGTTGATATCCGGTGAGCGTGCCGACAGCGTGGCGCACGGTTCCGTCCTGCTTGGTGTAGCAGAATTTCACGTTCTCCCTGTGCATCTTCCTTATCAGTCCACCGATTCGGTGGGCGATGATGAGCGCATCACGCCGGTTCATGTCATTGTTGCGACGGATGACGGCGGCCCGCCTCATGAGCCGTACCCGTGGGAGGGAATGTTGTTTTTTCATTTCAGTCATATGATTCAATTGTTATTTATTGATTTCGGGGCAAAAGTAGACTGTGGGTAGAATAAAAACCGTTCACGCTTGACTAAAATGAAAAAATATGTAGAAAGAGTCACGCGTGACCCAAAATGTTAAAGGTAAATCCCGAATTTTGTCGGATTAATTTAAATATAATTAGTAATGAACAAAAAAGAAAACTGCCAGAACAGTAGTGAAAGAGAACAACACATTGAAGTAAAAAGGACTGTAAATCAGAAAAGTACAAGTCAGAAAAAAGTAAATCAGAAAAGCATGAGTCAGGAAAAAGCAAATCAGAAAAGCATGAGTCAGAAAAAAGCAAATCAGAGTGGCGAAAAGTCCGTGTATGACGAGAACAGGGATGCCCTTCAGGAAAGAGTCGAAGAGAAGCAATGGAAGAAAAAGCAATGTAATGGCTTGCAGCACAGTGATGACGAAGAAAAACAGAAAGTCATCGATTCGATTATGAAAGTCAGCCGGGATAACGGCTTTGACGACGCTTATCTTCAGCAGCATTCGGACTGTTCGGCATCGTCGATCAAGCGCTTCCACTCGGCCTGGATGGGAAAGAGAATGTCCAATTGGACGACGATTTTTAATTTAGCGCACTGCGTGTCCGTCAATTGTGTCTTTGCCGAAAATCTGGTCGGGATGCTGGTTGTCATTATTATGTTCTTGATTAGAGATGCCGGAATTGTGAGTTACCATATCGACTCGCCCAAGAAAGTGGTGATAGAAATAAATTTCGGTAAAGATAAATTATTGCGCATGAAAGACGAGGAAAAGAACGAAAAAGGAAAAGAAGGTAAAGACGACGAACACCTTTGAGCGACGACAATGATCGGGACAAAGGAAAGAACAACTGACGGAATGAGGTAAGTCCTGTAAGAACTTGGTAGTCTGTATTCGTAAAAAAACGATTCGATATCAGCGATGGATTTCCATTTTATTCCCTTGTTATAATGTCACCACAAATGTAATCATATTATTGAGAAAACCATGCAGAAACGCTTTTATTCTGAAAAATAAGTTTTATTGTTCACTCAGATTTCATATTCGATGTTGACATCCTACGTTTTCTCTTTTAGATATTTATTTGTTTTCCTTTGTCGGTTTCTACCGTATTGCACGTTCGTCATTATTTACAAATTCTAATTATTGCATTCTCAGTTCGGGTAAAACGAATCCGTTTTCCGAGCTGAGAATGCAGATGACGGCTTTTAATAAGTCTGTTTGTTTTTATTTCTTTAGTAATATATTATAAACTGGCAGATAAGTCGCTCTACCAAGTTCTTACAGAACTTACCTTTTTGTATAGTAATATTTAAAGATTTAATAGCAATATTTTAAGATATTCAGTGATCGGTTCCGCAAACAATCAAAACAATCACTATTTATGGAAGCGCGGATAACTCGAAAAACAGCGGCACTTGCAATCTTTCTGATCAGTGCATTTCAGACTTACATTTATGCCGGCCGCCCCTCTTCTTGTCAACTATTAATCATCAATTCCTATACCGAAAACTGTCTGTGGAGCGATGACTTTATGGCCCCTGTCTATAAAGAGTTTCGCGTCCAGAACAGCCCGGTTGACATATGTGCCGAGCACATGGAACTGATGGCGACCGTTGTCCCGGATATGCGCAAACAGGTCTTCATGTCCGACAGGCGCTGGATCAGCGCGCAATGCAGGAAAGAAGCGGAGGAAGTGATGCCTTTCCTGTTGATCGGCGGCTATTTCTGGACAGACAGTGAAATAAAGAAACATCTGCTCCCGGTGATCAAAAGCCGCCTGGACGGAGCGTCGCATCCGCACAGAGTGGAAACGACAGCGATGGGGACGCCCCCATCCGTCATCAATTATGCCGACTACGTAGAGAGCGGACTGTTGCTCGGCCTGTGTCCCGACGACACTGTTTTTGGTATGAAGCCCCCCACTTTTTTCGAGCGGAACAAATATTATCTGGCCCTGTTTTTCTCTTTGATGGCACTGGCCGTCATCTATGTGATATGGCTCCGGAGGGCGCTGCATGAGAGGAGCAGGCGGCTGGAGATCATGAGGAGCTATAGCAGTCTGGTCGAAAACATGCCCGTTCTCTATGCCCGTGTCGAGCTCATATTCGACCCCGGTGCCCGGATTATCGACTATGTCTACCGGGAAGTGAATCCCACTTTCGAGAAATACATCCTGCCCAAAGAAAAAATACTGGGAAAGAAATACAGCGAACTCAATCCGGATTATTCGCCGGAACTGCCCGACAGGTACAGCGAACTGAATGACAACAGGCAAATAACCTTTCAGTATTATCTGGAGAAGACGAAAACTCATCTGACCGTCATCTCCATACATTCCAAAACGAAAGGCTGCGTCGATGTCTTTGGTGTGGACAATACCGAACTGGTGCTGACGCAGCAAATGCTGAAATCCACCAACCATAAGTTGTCCGCCGCCCTCGACGCTGCCGACATGACCCCTTGGAAATGGGATTTGCGGACCGGCCTCCTCTCGTGCAACGTCAGCCACGACTTGTACGTCACCGAAGAGGAGGTGACGCATGACGGCAACCTGATTATCGTGCCCACCTCCGCCTGTTTCGCGAAAATCTGCGATGAAGACCGCGAACGCGTGCGGGACGCCTTCGAGCGCCTCGCCAATGGCGAAACGCAGAAAATGCGCGAGGAATATCGGGTAGGCAGACAGTGGCTTCCTTCCCCGCAACAGAATGAATGGGTAGAAGTGCGCGCAGCCGTGGACGAGCGCGACGCGAACGGAAAACCGCTGAGCCTTATCGGCACTTCGATGACCGTCACCCAACGAAAGGAAATGGAGGAAGCGCTCGTACAGGCAAAGGTGAAAGCCGAGGAGGCGAACACGCTCAAATCTTCTTTCCTCGCCAACATCAGCCACGAAATACGCACTCCCCTCAACGCCATTGTCGGCTTTTCCTCGCTGCTGGTGTCGGCGGAAAGGGGGATTTCGGAAGAGAAACAGGAATATATCAACATCATTGAAAACAACAACACACTCCTGTTGCAGCTTATCAGCGATGTGCTCGACCTTTCGAAGATCGAAGCCGGAACGATGGAGTTCGACTACGCCCCGGTAGATGTGCACGGCCTGTTTATCGAACTCGAAGATACGTTCCGGTTGAGGAATAAAAAGTCCGGCATCTGTATCTGCTATCACCGCCGGACTACCGAATGTGTCGTAAAGGCGGACCGTAACCGTCTGGTACAGGTGATGATGAATCTGATGAATAATGCCGTGAAGTTTACCGGGGAAGGCAGCATTGAGTTCGGGTTTGATGTGCGCGAAGACGGTTTCCTGCATTTCTATGTCACCGACACCGGTTGCGGGATACCGGAGGAACGGTTGGAAGAAATCTTCGGGAATTTTGTCAAACTCAACAGCTTTGTGCAGGGCACGGGACTCGGACTCACCATTTGCCGGGCAATCGTCGAAAGGATGGGAGGAAAGATCGGTGCTGTCTCACGGCTGGGTCAGGGGAGTACTTTTTGGTTCACGCTGCCTTATACGGCCAACGAAGAGAAGGTTTGAAAGGGACGTGGCGTGACGGAAATATACTTGCTTCCCGAAGAATGGGACTTTTTAGTCAGCCCCTTCCCGAAGGGAGGGGAAGCCATGCGGATAGTCAGCTCGAATCAAGGCTCCCCCAAGAAACGGAAGATGAGCCCTACTTGCGCCGGAGTGAGCAGGATGGCTTTCTCGGAATATCCCGTGCGGGCGAGTTCGTTTTGTAGTGCCGTGTTCTTGGCGATCCAGCTGCGGAGAGTGCGGCGTGCGGAGGCGGGCTGTATGTGGGGCAGGTAGAGAGTGGCCAGTTGGCTTTTGCTGTATGCCTGTATGCGGGGCAGGGTTGCATTTTCTTCGGAAGTTGGTTTCATGATTTTTGCTTTCATTGTCTTTTGATATTGCTTTTATATCTTTTCTATATTTCTTTCTTTCATTTTCGTTGCCAATGTAAAGGTACGCCTTTTTTAGTCGTTTGGTGTTGCTTTGTACAGAAGTCCTTGGAGGCAGTATTTGTGCGAGGCCGTGCCGACTGGTGCTCTTCCGTTACAAGTCGTTACATCGTGTATCCTGACTTTTTTGCCATCGCCTACTTTTGTCACCGTAATCGATTGCACATAGAAAACTTACATCAACCATTAAAAAAAGAAAGGAAAACAACCTTATGCCATTAATTTACAAACCTTACCAGGCGAATATCGCCAACAAAGCGGGACAGAAACTGTATTACCCCCGCCTCGTGAAATTCTCGAAAATGGTCAACACGCAGAAGATGGCGGAGCTGATCGCCGAGAAGGCTTCTCTGACACCGGGTGATGTCCACAACGTGATTCGAAACTTGATGTCCGTGATGCGTGAACAGTTGCTCAACAGCCGCACAGTACGTCTCGAAGGCTTGGGCACATTTACGATGATCGCCAAAGCCGGAGGAAAGGGAGTCGTGTTGGAAAGTAAAGTCAGCAGTTCGCAGATCGTTTCGCTGCGCTGTCAGTTTACTCCCGAATATACCCGTTCTGCCGATGGCATCACTACCCGTGCACTGACTTCCGGAGTAGAATTTGTCCACGTCAAGGACGTAGCGGGCGGCTTTGTGGACGACGATGATAAAAATCATTCGGGAGGCGGAGACACTCCCGGCGGAGGAAGCACTCCCGGAGGCGACGACGATGAGGCTCCGGACCCAACCGTTTAATGAGGCTGAATCGCTGACTCACTAATGCATGATCGGTTCCCTTATTAAATTGCTCCATTCACTCTGTTTTTTAACTCTAAAGAAGGAAGCTATGAAATTATTTTTAGAAAAGTTATTGGATATTTTGGAAGCGCTCTTGCGCTTCCGTCGTCGGAAAGCTAAAAAGACGGGAGATTCATAAACCGACCTCCTCTCTTAAAAACTAGAGAATCCCCTTTTATTTAAAACCGTATCTGTCTATGATATGGGGTTGAATAAAGGGGATTTTTGTATGGGAAAGTAATAGGTAATTGTATAGTAATAGGTAGTGGAATTTAATTCATTTCATTTCTTGTGCGAAATGATTCATACCTGCTCTGAGATGTAGGATTTATGGAAAAGTGTATTATCAAAAAATGGGGTCACCTATACCCCTGTTTGCTACATTATGTTTTTTGAGCCCGATAATGCGGTAGTTGGAGAATTTTGACATCTATAAAAGAATATCCCGGCAGATTGGATAACAGTCAACCGCCCAACCATAAAAAGGGCTGCCCCAATTCTACTTGGGAGCAGCCCTTCTTGCTTTTTCCGGTTTATCTCTAATGCATTTTATTTAATCAGATAGACTTTTTGAAGATAAACCCTTTTGTTGTGTGCTTTTGGGGGATGAGCTACCTTACGGCATTTCTGTTTCCATTTGGAATTTCCGGCTTACCTTCATCAGGTTAATGATGTAAGTCACTACATTTTGAGCTTCCTGCACCATGGTCAGATAAACCATACTTACCCGGATACTGCCCGACTGGCTTTGGATGCGCTGCAACTCTTTGCGTTTCAGTTGCGATAGCTGTCCGTTGAGGTCGTTGGCACGGCGGATTTCCTCTTCCATATTCTGATAATCGTTGTTTTCCAACTTCTTGCGGCATTGCTGAATCAGATAAGTGATGTCCTCGGTCACGTCGCTGAATTCACCTTTCTGAATGGCGTCGAGCGGGTTGAAGTTGTTGTCGATGTGTTCAAGACACGGTTCGCAGAGGCGCGAGATGCTGTACACCAGTTCGCTGGCGAAGTCGTTGCCTTGATAGTAGTAGAGTCCTTTTTCGAGCACGGTGTTGTTGTCGAGGCGGCACATGGCAACGGTTCCGGTGCGTTTCATCTGCTTGATGAGTTGCTTTTCGAATTTCGTGGAACCCATGGCACGACGCAGTCCGCGCAGGTTTTCGTGTATAAAGGAGGTGACGGTCAGTTCGAAATTCGTTTCGGCGTACTCCAGCACTTTGGCGAGTTCTTCGCGGGTATGTTTACGCATCAGTTGCAGCGCTTCTTCGCTGTCGGCGGTCTGCATGAGTTGTTTCAGCGTTTCGTTGCCTTTCTCTTTCGCCTTGCGTTTCTTGTACATCACTTGGCTGCGGATGAGGATGAAAATCGCTATTCCGATCAGTGCGATGATGGAGATGTTGCCGCCGTAGTGCAGCACGAGGGCTACGAAGAAGCAGATGGTGAAGGCGGCTCCGGCAGTGATGAACCAGCCGCCGATGACGCTCAGAACGCCTGTGATGCGGTAGACGGCGGAGTCACGTCCCCATGCACGGTCGGCGAGCGACGTACCCATTGCTACCATGAAGGTGACGTAGGTGGTAGAGAGCGGCAGTTTCAGCGACGTTCCCAAGGCGATGAGCAGCCCGGCGAGGACGAGGTTGACAGAGGCGCGGACGAGGTCGAAAGCGGCTCCGTCGGCTATGATGGCTTCGTTTTTGCGGAAACGGGAGTTGATCCACTGCTTCGTGCTTTCGGGCATGATGCGGGAGGTGCCGTTGGCAAGTGTCATGCTGAAACGTACCAGTGTGCGTGCCATCGGGGTGCTTCCGAAGTTCTCTTCTCCTTCATCCTGACGGGAGAGGTCTACCGAGGTTTTGATGACGGCGTGCGCCTTTTTGGAGGTGCAGAGGGCGTAGACCATGATGGCGCCGGCACCGATAAGGAAGTACCACGGTGTCTTGGCGGGGCCTAGCAGCGAGGTCATCAGGAAGCTGTCCGGACTTGCTCCGGCTCCGTTGGTGGTGTAGTCTATGAAGGAGGAGTAGCCTGCGAGGGGGACTCCGATGAAGTTGACGAGGTCGTTGCCGGCGAAGGCGAGGGCGAGAGCAAAGGTGCCCATCAGCACCACTACTTTGAAAACGTTGACTTTGAGCCAGTGCAGCACTTGCATCAGTGCCGTGAAGAAGACGAAGAAGCTGGCGATGAGCAGCAGCGTGTTGTCCTGTATCCACTGTTTGTTTTCGGGGGTCATGAAGGAGCTGTCTTTCAACCCTTTGATCAGCATGAAGTAGATGATGGAGGTGGCGGCGATCCCACCGAAAAGGCCGATGCTGTATTTGATGTTTTTCGTGTAATTGAACGTGAAAACGATGCGGGCGAGCCACTGTACTAACATACCGAAGAAGAAGGCGATGGCTACGGACACGAAAATGGCCATGATCACGGAAAGTGCTTTGTCGGTGTTGATCAGATCGCCCAACGCAAGGGTGGCGTCATTGTTTACTTTGATCAGGGAGAGGGCGAAAGTTCCTCCGAGCAGCTCGAAGACCAGTGAGACGGTCGTGGAGGTGGGCATGCCCATAGAGTTGAAGACGTCCAGAAGGACTACGTCGGTCAGCATGACGGCGAGCAGTATACACATGATTTCGGCAAAGTAGAAATGCTCGGGCTGATAGATTCCGTGACGGGCTATATCCATCATGCCATTGGACAGGGATGCGCCAATGAAAATACCGATCCCGGCTATGAAAAGAATGGTTTTGAACGAAGCGGCCTTGGCGCCTACCGCCGAATTCAGAAAGTTGACTGCATCATTACTGACTCCGACGATGAGATCGAACACGGCCAGCACGAACAGGAAAATGATAATGCATAAGTAAATTGTCTCCATAAAGAAAGTTGTGTATGTTTATTTATGGAGGCAAAGAACGGAGTTTAACGTTGCGGAAAAATGTCATACGTGTTACATTTCTGTTACAATGTCTTTTTTGAGCCATTCATAAAAATCGTATTGGGCACGGACAGCAGGGGTGCCGGACGCTCTTTTTTTGAATACGTTTTGCAGTTTGTCGTCTACCCAACAGGCTTTTTGGTTGTCAGCGAGCTGGATATGGAGCATTTCGATCAGACTGGCGCGCAGGTCAGGGTCGAGGATGGGGGTGACGGCTTCGATACGGCGGTAGAGGTTGCGGCGCATCCAGTCGGGCGAGCCCATGTATACTTTGGGGTGCCCTTCGTTGCCGAAATACCAGATGCGGGCGTGCTCCAGAAAACTGTCGACAATGCGGGTGACACGGATGTTACGGCTGTATGACTGCTCCGGTATGAGGCAGCAGATGCCGCGGACGATGAGGTCGATCTGCACGCCGTGTTCGGAGGCCTCGTAGAGTCGGTCGATCATTGCAGGGTCTTGGAGGGCGTTCATTTTGAGGATGATACGTCCGCCTTTGCCTTGGTCGGCAAGGGATATTTCACGGTCGATGAGGCGGTTCAGTTCTGGTATGAGGTTGAAGCGGGCGACGAGGAGAGTGGTGAATTTCGGATCTTCCTTGCCTTGCAGGGTGCGGAAGAGGTTGTAAAGGTCGTTCACTATTTCCTTGCGGCAGGTGAAAAGTCCACAGTCGGCGTATAGGGTGGCGGTCTTTTCGTTGAAGTTGCCGGTGCTGATGTAGGCGTAGCTGGGGATTTTCTCTCCATTCAGTCCGCGGCGACGGACGAGGGCCACTTTGGCGTGTACTTTTAGTCCGGGGATGCTGTAAATGATTTTGATGCCGGCGGCTTGCATCATTTCGGCGGTGGCGAGGTTGTTTTCTTCGTCGAAACGGGCTTTGAGCTCGACAAATACGGTGACTTTCTTACCGTTCTGCGCGGCGGCTATCAAGGTGTTGATGACGGCCGAGTTTTCGGCTACACGGTATTGGGTGACCATGATTTCGCGCGTCTCCGGATTGTGTACTGCTTCGTAGAGGAAATGGGTGAAATGCTCGAAGGAGTGGTACGGGTAATACAGCAGCAGATCCTTTTGGGCGACGTAGTTGAAGATCGATTCTTTTTCGTCGAGGATGTTCAGCTTCATCGGTTGCGGCTTTTCGATGCGGCGGAGAGACTTGTTCGGGTTGGGCAGGTGGCGCAGGTCTTCGAGGTTTAGGTGCTTGTCGCCGGGGACGAGTTCGTCACGGTGGATGTGGAAGGCGTCGATTAGCGAGTCGAGGAAGTCTTGCGGCATGGCACGGTCGTATACAAAGCGGCAGACGTCGCCTATCTTGCGTTTTTTTACCTTCTTTTTCAGTTGAGCTACGAGGTCGGCGCTGCTGGCGGTGTCGTCTATCAGAATGTCGGCGTCACGGGATATTTTGATGCAGTAGCTCGAATCGACGTCGTAGCCGGGGAAAATAAGGTTGAGGTTCGCTTTGATGATATCCTCGGTAAACATGATGTAATAGTTGTTTCCACGGGGCGGAAGTTCGATGAAACGGGGCACTTTGGCGTACGGCTGTTTCATGACGAAATAGAAAGGCTGCCGGTTGGCGGGGTTCCTGTTTTCCTTCGGATAGAGTCGGATGGCAAGGTAGAGCCGGTTGTCTCGCAGAAAAGAGACGATTTTGTCTTTCGATACGGGCACGGGTTGCAGGTAGGGGAAGATTTCTTCCCGGAAAAAGTCCTTGATAAACTGCTGGTGAAACGGTTCCACATGTCTGTCCTGGTAGAAGATGATGTGGTTTTTGCGCAGGGCGGGCAGTATCTTTTCTTCGTAAATGCGTACACGGTCGTCCAGCTGGCGGTTTACTTCGTGGTTGATTTCTTCCACGAGTTCGCGGGCGGATTGTACGGTTTCTTCATCGCTCTCCGTTGCGCCGGATGCCACGGCCTTGTGGTCCGCCACCCGGATTTTGTAAAACTCTTCCAGATTGGAGGAGTAGATGGAGATGAAATTGATGCGCTCGTATAGCGGCAGGTGCTCATCCAGCGCTTCGAGCAACACCCGATAGTTGAATGAGAGCCAGCTGATATCACGTTTGAAATAATTATATTTGCTTTCCATGTGCTTTAAGATTTTCCCAAATATAGTATCTTTGCAGGACTAAACAAAGAAAATTATGACAAGAATTGGATTATTGTCCGATACCCACGCTTATTGGGACGAAAAATATCTCGAATATTTTGAATCGTGCGACGAAATCTGGCATGCCGGAGATATCGGTTCGGTAGAAGTAGCCGAGAAGCTAGCGGCTTTCCGTCCCCTGCGGGCAGTTTACGGCAACATAGACGGGCAGGAAATACGGAAGATGTTCCCGCAGGTGAACCGCTTCACGGTGGACGGTGCGGAAGTGCTGATCAAGCATATCGGCGGGTATCCGGGCAAGTACGACCCTTCGGTTATCGGCAGTCTGATGGCACGTCCGCCGAAACTTTTCATCAGCGGACACTCCCATATATTAAAGGTGAAATACGACAAAACGTTGGACATGCTGCACATCAATCCCGGAGCCGCAGGGATGTCCGGTTTCCATAAAGTGCGGACAATGGTGCGCTTTGTCATCGACAGCGGAACGTTCAAAGACCTCGAAGTTATTGAACTGGCAGGATAGATTTCTTACAATTCATTTTGTCACGTCAGATTTCTTTCCGACCTTTGCACACAGTAAAATGAATAACTCAGACGACAATGAAAGGAATTATTCTGGCCGGTGGAAGCGCCACTCGTCTTTATCCGCTTTCCAAAGCGATTTCCAAACAAATCATGCCTGTATACGACAAGCCGATGATCTATTATCCGCTGTCTACGCTTATGCTGGCAGGGATACGGGAGGTCTTGGTCATCTCTACTCCGCGTGATTTGCCGATGTTTCGGGACTTGTTGGGCTCAGGTGAGGAGCTCGGGATGTCTTTCTCTTACAAAATACAGGAGCAGCCTAACGGACTGGCACAAGCCTTTGTGTTGGGAGCTGATTTCTTGAACGGTGAGGCAGGTTGTCTGATTCTTGGGGACAATATGTTTTATGGACAAGGGTTTTCCGCTATGCTCCGGCGTGCTGCCGGTGTGGAGAAGGGAGCCTGCATCTTCGGCTATTACGTGAAAGATCCTCGGGCTTACGGGGTAGTGGAGTTCGACGAACAAGGCAAAGTGATTTCTCTGGAAGAAAAGCCACTGGTGCCGAAAAGTAATTATGCCGTTCCCGGACTTTATTTCTACGACGCTACCGTGACGGAAAAAGCGGCTTCTCTCCGCCCTTCGGCACGTGGAGAATATGAGATAACGGACCTGAACCGCCTGTACCTCGAAGAAGGAACACTGAACGTGGAACTGTTCGGACGCGGATTCGCATGGCTGGATACCGGAAACTGTGACAGCCTGCTCGAAGCCTCCAACTTCGTGGCTACCATTCAGAACCGGCAAGGTTTCTACGTCAGCTGTATCGAAGAGATAGCCTGGCGGCAAGGATGGATTTCGTCCGGACAATTGCTGCTGCTCGGACAGAAACTCGAAAAGACCGAATACGGTAAATACCTGATAGAACTGTCTAAACAACCCTTGAAATAAACATAAATAATCATATATGAAAACTTATCTGGTGACCGGTGCCGCAGGATTTATTGGCGCCAATTATATTAAGTATATCTTGGCCAAGCACAGCGATATAAAAGTGGTGGTTCTTGACGCCCTGACGTATGCGGGTAATCTGGGAACTATTGCCAAAGATATCGACAACGAACGTTGTTTCTTTATCAAAGGAGACATTTGCAGCCGCGAAGTGGTGGACAGCCTTTTTGCCGAATACCGTTTCGACTATGTCGTGAACTTCGCCGCCGAAAGCCATGTAGACCGCAGTATCGAAAACCCGCAACTGTTTCTGATCACCAACATCCTCGGTACGCAGAATCTGCTGGATTGTGCCCGCCGTGCCTGGGTGATGGGCAAGGACGAACAGGGATATCCTACCTGGAGAAAAGGAGTGCGCTACCATCAGGTATCTACCGACGAGGTGTACGGCTCACTCGGTGCGGAAGGCTACTTCACGGAAGAAACCCCGCTTTGTCCGCACAGCCCGTACAGCGCTTCGAAAACCAGTGCCGACATGGTAGTCATGGCTTATCACGACACTTATAAAATGCCGGTAACGATCACCCGCTGTTCCAACAACTACGGCCCCTATCATTTTCCCGAAAAACTGATTCCGCTGATTATCAAGAATATACTCGAAGGCAAACATCTGCCTGTCTACGGTGACGGAAGCAACGTGCGCGACTGGCTTTACGTAGAAGACCACTGCAAAGCGATCGACTTGGTAGTGCGCGAAGGCAAAGAGGGCGAAGTGTACAACGTAGGTGGTCACAACGAAGAAACCAATCTTGAAATTGTGAAGCTGACCATTGCCACTATCCGTAAACTAATGACCGAGAAACCGGAATATCGTCAGGTCCTTAAAAAGAAAGTGAAAGGTGAAGACGGAGAAATCTCCGTTGACTGGATCAACAACGATCTGATCACTTTTGTCAAAGACCGTCTGGGACACGACCAGCGTTATGCCATTGATCCCACAAAGATCACGAACGCTTTGGGCTGGTATCCCGAAACGAAATTTGAAGATGGCATCGTGAAGACAATCGTATGGTATCTTGAAAATCAGGACTGGGTGGAAGAGGTGACCAGCGGAGATTATCAAGGCTATTACGAAAAGATGTACGGAAAATAAATCAATGTCGGATCAAGAATCCTATTGATAGCAAAATACCCATTAACAGCATATTACGTGAAGTCTCACCTAGTATGCTGTTTAATTTTTTACCACTGTGAATCTGCACCATCCGTCTCCATGTGAGGACATGAGGAATCAGGTAGAGTAACGGAAGAAGTGCGGCAAACAAGTGTCCTTCGAAGAAGAACCAGAAACACAGAAGACTTGCTGCCACCCCCAGCATCAAATAAAGATAGCGTCCGAACTTCTCGCCAAAACGAACGATGACCGTCCGCTTTCCACTCCGTGCATCCGCTTCACGGTCTCGGTAATTGTTGACTACCAGCAAGGTATCAATCAGCAGTCCGCAGATCAGAGAAGCTACCGTTGTGTCCGAAGTCCATGTCAGCGCCTGTACGTAGTACGTTCCACCCACGGGGACGAATCCGAAAAATACGATGACCAGAACATCGCCCCAGCCGTTGTAGGATAATGGATAAGGACCTGTGGTATAGAGGAAAGCGAAGAGTACGCAGAGAAGTCCTACTATGATCAGCTCCCATCCGGCATAAAACAGCAGCGCAGATCCGATCAGACAGGCGAACAGGACGGTGACGATGATTCCGTTTCGCATGGCTCTCGGTGAAATCCAGCCTTGTGCGCAGGCTCGTTCCGGTCCCAGCCGGTCTTCGCGGTCGGTTCCTTTGAGGTAGTCGAAGAGGTCGTTGATAAAATTGGCGGCAATTTGCATCAGACCGGCGAACAGGCAGCAGATAAGGGCCGGCAACCATTGAAAATGTCCATCCATATAAGCAAGTGCGCTACCGATCATGACCGGCGTAATGGCTCCTGTCAGAGTTTTGGGACGTGCTGCTAATATCCACGCACGCAGCGAGTTACGCTTTACTTCTTCCATGCTTTAATATATAATAATAAGTTTTGACGGACAAAGATACATGATTTTTCCTATCTTTGCGCCTCAAATAGTGGGGGAATGTGTTATATGTAGAAGAAAATAAACCAAAGAAGATGAAAAAAATAAATTACCTGTTCATAATATTCGTATTATTCCTGTTCGTATCTTGTAAGTCAAAGAAGAATGTTGTATCGATCCTGCCTCGTCCTGTGCTCAATGTCGATTCCGTCCGTCCGGACAGTTCCGCCGCTATCAACGGCCTGTTTGCTCCGGATCACTCTCAGCTTGCCGACTTGAAAGTTTCGACGAAAAAGCAGAAGAAAACAGCGAAGAAAGAAGCTGCGACCGAGCAGGAAGAACGTAATTTGGTACTTCGCGGAACGAAGATCACGTCTTCTACCGTGAACGTCCCTGCCACTTATAGCGGCATAGACCGTGTCGTGGAATATGACTTCACCCACCGTGATGTCCCCGAAGCCTTCGAAGGCTTCCGCATCGCCTTCATTTCCGACTTGCATTACAAGAGTCTGCTGAAAGAGAAAGGCTTGAACAACCTCGTCGATCTTTTGATCGCTCAGAAACCGGACGTCTTGCTGATGGGAGGAGACTATCAGGAAGGCTGTGAATACGTAGAACCGTTATTTGCCGCATTGGCCCGTGTGAAAACACCGATGGGAACTTTCGGAGTAATGGGAAATAATGATTATGAACGCTGCCATGACGAAATAATCCGCACGATGAAGCATTACGGGATGCGTCCGCTGGAACACGAAGTCGATACATTACGCAAAGACGGTCAGCAGATTATCCTTGCCGGAGTACGCAATCCTTTCGACTTGAAACAAAATGGGGTGTCGCCCACACTGGCGCTTTCTCCCAACGACTTCGTTATCTTGTTGGTGCATACTCCCGACTACGTGGAGGATGTTTCGGTGGCCAACACGGACATCGCTTTGGCAGGACATACTCATGGTGGACAGGTACGCGTATTCGGTTACGCCCCGATACAGAACTCCCACTACGGCACCCGCTTTCTGACCGGACTGGCGTACAATTCAACTAAAATGCCATTGATTGTTACTAATGGGATCGGTACTTCTCAGATGCCTGTACGCATTGGTGCTCCGGCGGAAATCATAATGATTACGCTTCATCGTCTCAAAGAGTAGATGCACTTTTAGGTACGACTTTCTGATGAACTTCACACTTTTAGGTACGACTTTTTGTGTTATTAGCACATTTTTATGCATGACTTTTTGTTCTTTTCTATTCAGTTGCTTATATTTGCAGTTCATAAATCGTTGATTATAAAAGAATAAATATGAGAAGAGATGCAATGCAACAGTTATATGACTGGAAGGAGAAGACAACACGGAAACCTTTGATTGTTCGTGGTGCCCGGCAGGTGGGGAAGACATGGTTGATGAAAGAATTTGCATCATCAGCTTACAGACAGTTTGCTTACATCAATTTTGAGGATAACGAAGTGATGAAAGATGTTTTTCAGAAAGACTTTGATGTCGAGCGCATTCTGATGGCTATTCAATTAGTGACCGGCATCGTAGTAGATACTGAGACATTAATTATTTTTGATGAAATTCAGGAAGCGCCTCGCGGATTGACGGCATTGAAGTATTTTCAAGAAAAAGCTCCTCAGTATCATGTGGTTGCAGCAGGTTCCCTCCTTGGCATTGCCATGCATAGCAATGATTCTTTTCCCGTCGGGAAGGTCGATTTTATGGATTTATATCCTCTTTCTTTTTCGGAGTTTTTGGAGGCTGTCGGGCAAGAGGCTTTTGCCCGTTTACTTGCAAAAAAAGACTGGGGGCTGATCGCTGCTTTTCGTTCTAAATTGATAGATTTGCTCAAACAGTATTATTATGTCGGAGGAATGCCTGAAGTTGTGAATGCCTTTATTAATCATAAAGACTATGCCGAAGTGCGACAGCTACAGCAGACAATTCTGGATTCTTATGATCGTGATTTCTCCAAACATGCTCCTATTGCCGAAGTGCCTCGGATTCGTATGATTTGGCGTTCTGTTCCGGCTCAATTGGCTAAGGAAAATAAGAAGTTTATTTATGGTGTCGTGAAGGAAGGAGCCAGAGCGAAAGATTTTGAGTTGGCTATTGAGTGGCTGATTGATGCAGGACTTATTTACAAGGTTAGCCGAGTGAAAAAAGCCGGAATCCCATTGTCGGCTTATGAGGACTTTTCGGCATTTAAATTATTTTTGTTAGATACCGGATTAATGGGAGCTATGAGCGGGCTTCCACCGCAAGCGTTATTGGAGGGGAATGTGTTGTTTAGTGATTATAAAGGAGCTATTACAGAGCAGTATGTATTACAACAATTGAAGTCAGTGAAAGGACTGAGTATTTACTACTGGTCTTCGGATACATCCAGAGGAGAACTGGATTTCCTTTTACAAAAAGATGTTAGCGTCATCCCTGTTGAAGTAAAAGCCGAGGAAAATCTGCAATCGAAGAGTTTGCGTTTCTTCGTAGAGAAAAATGCGGGATTACACGGAGTACGATTTTCTATGTCAGATTATCGGGAGCAAGAGTGGATGATTAATTATCCGTTATACTCTGTCGGATATATTCTCTAATATACTCCCAAACCTTTGGATGCAAGAAGTATCTTACATCCTTCTTCTCATCAAGTGCCTGACGGATAAACGTCGAACTTATTTCAAAGGTAGGCGAATGGACCAGACGGACTGTTTCGGGCAGCCCGTTTTCATTTACCGGAAATCCGGGGCGGGGATAGATAAGAATACGGTTTTCTTTGATGATGCGCTCCGATTGATACCAGCGGTCGAAGCGGGCCCAGTTATCCGAGCCGATAATTAAGTAGAAGTCCCGTTCCGGATAGGTTTCATGTAGCTTTTCCAACGTATGTACGCTGTATGAAGGGCGGGGCAGATGAAACTCGAAGTCTGAAGAGCGGAAGCGGGGATATTCTTCTGTGGCAAGTTCTACTAACCGGAGACGCAGGTCGTCAGGCCATAGCTCCGTCCCTGCTTTCAGCGGGTTTTGCGGGCTGACCATAAACCAAACTTCATCCAGTTCTTCATATTCGCAAAGATAGTTGGCCAAGGCCAGATGTCCGATGTGTACCGGATTGAATGACCCGCTGAAGATTCCGGTTTTTAGTTTATTGCTCTCTGCCATTCTCATCTTCTCGTTTTTACTTTTTTCTTCTTGATGCCTTCTTATCTTTCTATTCTTTGTTCTTTTTTTGCTCTTTTGGGTTCTCTTTTAGACTTTCTTTTTCAGCCTTGACTTTCTGTCATCTTCTTGGCTTCCCTTTCCATTCTCAGCTTTTTTCTCCATTTTGGAAAAACGATAGCCTGCCTCACAGCAATTAAGAAAAAGATGCCGGCGGCAATCCAAAAATGCAGATAAAGTGAAAGGATGCCGAACACTATATCTACAATGCCGATAATGCCGCACAGATACATGAATTTTTCGGTCGATCCCTCCTTCTTTTCTATGCTCTCTATTCGTTTTTTCAGAGACTCTTTCATTCCTTATTCAGAAATTCTTTGATAACTTTCAGTGTCTCAGCCTTTGCCGCCTCCAGATCATCATTGACGATGACACGATCAAACTGGGGAGCAAAAGTCATTTCGTATTCCGCCTTTGCGATGCGGCATTCGATTACTTCGGGCTCATCCGTGCCCCGACCCGTCAGCCGACAGCGGAGTTCTTCGATGGAGGGCGGCTGTACAAAGATGGACAATGCACGCTCACCGTAATACTTTTTGATGTTGCATCCGCCTACTACATCCAAGTCGAATACTACGTTCTGCCCCTTCTCCAACTGCTTTTCCACTTGTTCTTTCAGCGTTCCGTAATACCGATCCTTGTACACTTCTTCGTATTCCAAAAACTCGTTGTTCTCAATGCGACAACGGAACTCTTCGGGAGTAAGGAAGAAATATTCGACCCCGTGTTTCTCCGTCCCGCGCGGTGGGCGGCTGGTTGCAGAAATGGAGAACGCGAGATTTAAGTTCTGCGTCAGCAGATAGTTGATAATAGTCGATTTGCCCGAACCGGACGGGGCAGAAAAAATAATTAACTTGCCAGTCATTTGTTTAATTGAGAATTGAAAGTTGAAAACTGAAAATGTCGACATTTTCAATTTTCAACTTACTATTAAATAATTACATTACGTTCAGCACCTGTTCCTTGATCTGTTCCAGTTCATCTTTCATTTGCACAACGATTTTCTGCATTTCGGCATGGTTGGACTTGCTGCCAAGCGTATTGATTTCCCGTCCCATTTCCTGAGCGATGAAACCGAGCTTTTTGCCTTGTCCGTTGCCGCTTTCCAGCGTGCTGATGAAATATTTCAGGTGGTTGGTGAGGCGTTGTTTTTCCTCGTTGACATCCAGCTTTTCGATGTAGTAGATCAGCTCTTGTTCCAGTCGGTTCTTGTCGTAGTCCGTGTTCAGCGTCTTTTCGAGCGCGTCGGTGATACGTTCCTTGACTTTCTCCACCCGTTCTTTTTCGTAAGGAGTTATCTTTTCGAGCAGCAGTGCGATGTTAGCTATCTTTTCGCGGAACTTCTTTTCCAGTGCGGCGCCTTCCTGTTTGCGGAAGTCTACCAGATGACCGATTGCTTCGAGAACGGTGGCACGTACCATTTCCCATTCTTCTTCCGTCAACTCTTGGATTTCAGTCTTAGACATAACGTCCGGCATACGGAGCAACGTCTGAAACCAGTCGGTGGGGACGGGGATGCCGAGATTTTCCGAGATCGCCTGAATCTGTTTGTAGTAGCCTTCCACCAACACTTGGTTGATAGGAGTCGCGCTTTCCGCACTCTCTTTTTTCTCTATCCAGAGGCTGAAGTCCACCTTTCCACGCTCCAGCACTTTGGAGATTTCGTTGCGGATCTCGATCTCTTTTTCACGATAAGCCGGAGCGATGCGAGTGGAAAGATCCATTGCTTTGCTGTTGAGCGACTTGATTTCTACGTTTATCTTTTTATCTGGAAGTTCGGCCGTAGCTTTGCCGTATCCTGTCATCGACTGTATCATATACTTAAAGTTTTGTGCAAAAGTACACGAATATTTTAAGAATTGGAAATAATCATGTAAATTTGCGACAATTTAATAAGCTGATTTTTATGTCGTGTATACTGAATATTGAAACCTCTACCACTGTTTGCTCGGTAGCGGCAAGTCAAGACGGACAGACGATTTTTGTGAAAGAAGACTTGAAGGGCCCTTCACACGCCGTGTCTTTGGGAGTATTTGTTGATGAAGCGTTGTCGTTCATTGATAGTCATGCCATACCTTTAGATGCAGTTGCAGTGAGTTGCGGTCCGGGATCATACACAGGATTGCGGATTGGAGTTTCGATGGCAAAAGGCATTTGTTACGGACGGAATGTACCCTTGATCGGTCTTCCTACGCTCGAAGTGCTGAGTGTGCCCGTGTTGCTGTATCACGATTTGCCGGAAGATGCGTTGCTCTGCCCGATGCTCGATGCCCGCCGTATGGAAGTGTACGCTGCCGTTTACGACCGTGCCTTGAACGTGAAGCGTGCTATCGCCGCCGATATTGTCGATGAGAATTCCTATCTGGAGTTTCTGAACGAAGCGCCCGTTTATTTCTACGGAAATGGAGCCGCCAAATGTCGTGAGAAGATTACGCATCCGAATGCGCATTTTATCGATGACATCCATCCGTTGGCGAAGATGATGTATCCGCTGGCAGAAAAAGCAGTTGCCAGAGAAGACTATAAAGATGTGGCCTACTTCGAACCTTTCTATCTGAAAGAATTTGTAGCCTCGTTGCCGAAGAAGTCGCTTCTTGAATAACGCACTTCAGTAGAAAAAAGTGCCTCAGTAAGTGAACCGCCTTTGGCGGGAAACAGTGATTAGTGAGTGACCGTCGTCCTCCGACTTTTAATTTTTAATTTCAAAACTTTTAATTTAAAAGATGCAATACAATACCCAGCAGAAAAGAATGCCGCTTCCCGAGTACGGCCGCAGCATACAGAACATGGTAGATTATGCGTTGACCATTCAGGATCGTGCAGAACGTCAGCGTTGTGCCAACACCATCATCAACATTATGGGAAATATGTTCCCCCATTTGCGTGATGTGCCCGATTTCAAGCATAAACTTTGGGATCACCTGGCCATCATGTCCGGTTTTGAGCTGGATATTGACTATCCCTACGAAATCATCCGCGAAGACAACCTGGTGACCAAGCCGGAACCGATCCCATATTCTACTACCCGCATGCGCTACCGCCACTACGGACACACGCTGGAAGTGCTGATCAAGAAAGCCTGCGAACTTCCCGAAGGAAACGACAAGAGAAATCTGACAGCCATGATCTGCAACCACATGAAGAAAGACTACATGGCATGGAACAAAGATACCGTAGACGATCGCAAAATTGCGGAAGACCTCTACGAACTTTCCGGCGGCAAACTACAACTGACAGACGACATCATCCGACTGATGGCAGAACGCCTGAACCAGAACTACCGCCCAAAGGTGAACTACAATAATAATCGGAATAATAATCCGCGGAGAAGATATTGAAGTATTAGGTATTAAGTATTAAGTATTAGCGCGGCGATGTTGTTTGCTGTATGAGATTTTGCACTTGCGGTCTAATACCTAATACTTAATACCTAATACCTAATACTTATTACTTAATACTTAAAATAAATGGCTTCATTTGTAATTGAAGGAGGACATCGGCTTAGCGGGGAAATTCATCCGCAAGGAGCCAAAAACGAAGTTTTGCAGATTATCTGTGCCACGTTGCTGACTGCTGAGGAAGTGACGGTGAACAATATACCTGACATTCTGGATGTCAACAATCTGATTCAGCTTATGCGGGAGATGGGAGTAACGGTTGCAAAGGAAGGCGTTGATACCTACAGTTTTAAGGCGGAGAACGTCGATCTGGCTTATTTGGAGAGTGATGAGTTCTTGAAGAAGTGTTCGAGCCTTCGGGGGTCGGTGATGCTGATCGGTCCGATGGTGGCACGTTTCGGGAAGGCGTTGATTTCGAAGCCGGGCGGAGACAAGATTGGTCGCCGTCGTCTGGATACACACTTTGTGGGGATTCAGAATTTGGGAGCCGATTTCCGTTATGACGAGTCGCGGGGTATCTATGAGATAACGGCCGACAGGCTTCAGGGCAGCTATATGCTGCTTGATGAAGCGTCCGTGACCGGTACAGCCAACATTCTGATGGCTGCCGTACTGGCAAAAGGCACTACCACCATTTACAATGCCGCCTGCGAACCCTACTTGCAGCAGCTCTGCCGTATGCTCAACCGGATGGGAGCAAAGATCAGCGGCATCGCTTCCAATCTGCTCACCATCGAGGGCGTGGAGACCGGCGAGCCCACCGAAGCCGTGTACGAGGCGTACGCCAAGGCCCGCGGCTGATACGCTGCCAGCAAATCCATGAGATAACAACTGAATAACGATTCCTGATGAATGCCGCCATGGCGAGCATCGCGAAGAGCCGCTGTTATACCGCGCTCCTCGCTGAAGCACACATGGCGGCATTTTTCGTTTCCCACGCAATCCACAAATACGGCTATAATCAAGTCGTTTGAACAAGTCTGGAGATGATCCTATGAACGACCGCTCCCGTATGATGCTGTACGCCCTGACCGCCGTCGCCTGCGTGATGTGGATATGGCAGTCTGTCAAAGAGTCGATGAACGACGGCACGATCATCAGCACTTCGAACATCATTTTTCTGGTATGCATTGGCATCGCGGCCATCTACTGCGCGGCCAACGCGCTAATCCTGTGGTGGCGCCAGCCCGGCAAGGATGACGCGGCTGATGACGACGAAACCGACAGCACGGACGCCGAGGTCGAAGCCGAACAAGCCGAAGAAAACGAACACGACGACGTTGCCGACACCGCAGACACCGACACCGCAGACGCCAAAGAAAACCACAACCCACAGCACTAAAGGAACATCATGGATGCAACCACATTGTCAATAACCCTCAGCGCGATATTGGCCGTCATCTGCACACCTTGCGGCCTGTTTCTGGGGCTTGTTCCCATGAAGGCCGACCTGGTGACCGCCAAGCAGTCAAAGGCCTCGCAGATGGTGAGCTTCATCGTTGCCATAGTGTTCATCGGCTTGCTGGTCGCAGGCCATGATCTGGAGACCTGGGCCATGGTAATCGGTCTGGTCATCGGCTTCGCCGTTGCCAAGATCCCCGCACTGCACGCCTGGGCTTTGCACAAGTGGCCGTTCTTCGAACCCAAGAAAATGGCTCCCACCCCCAAGCGCGTCAAGAAAGCCAGGAAGAAGTAAGCTCTGGCCTCACCTATTCGCTGAAAGCGGGATATCGACATCGGTATCCCGCTTTTTCATTGGCCGCACATATCCGCTGAGGCACATCGCCGAATCATATTGTCGAAATACACCCCAAGTCGGTAGGCCGTTGTCGAGAACACGGCACCCCCGACACGAAAGTGCCCATAGCACACCCTTCCCCACTTCGACCTCGGTCAAAAGAAAAAGCCCGGCGAGCGGCCGGGCTTAAAAGGAGAAGAGAGGAAGAAGATTCATCAAATCATGCTTCGTTGAATAGAGCCAGGAATTTGGCGCGCCACGCATAGCGCGTCGAGACCAGCACCAGACCAACAACGGTTAGCGTGACGCCAATCGGCGCAGCGGCTGGTGAAACGAATAGCAGTACGGCGTAGGCTGCGGCCAACAGGCAGAGCGACAGCAGCAGAACATGATGTGCGCGCATAGCAGTATCTCCATTGACGTTGCGTAGGTATGCATGGACTTACAGTATTTAGTTTAATGATTTAACCATATATCATATTTGTTACCAATGCAAATCGAAAAGGGGCCGGCCTGCCAAATACTGGCAGCCCAGCCCCACTCAGTGCCACACAAAGGCCGAGGCAGAGGCAACAGTCGAAACCGCGATCCCGTCACTTCGACCAGATGAGCACTTCCCCATCGCCATACGCCGCCAATGGGCCTCGAGCCGAGCATGCGCCGCGCGCAGCACCGGTGATATCCCGGTCCACAACAATCGGCGAACCGTCAGGATTCTCGAAATACTCCTCGACAATACGCGGTTGGCCAAGATCAGCAGTGGAGATCACCGGTCCAGTTGCCGACCGAATCGATTCGGGCAACGAAACGGTCATCCATAGCTCATCATCGGTTTCGCGCAATGCCAACGAAGAGCCGTCACCACTCACCACGGCCTCGGCTTCGCCGGAAGCGGCCTTCGCGCCCGAAACATAGGCGTTCGAAGCCAGCAATACCGGCTGCTTCACGCTGCGATACAACTCCTCATCGCCAAGGCCAGCCTCTTCAATCAGCTGTTCATACTCCTCAAGCGAGCGCGCAACATACACGCCGCTTGCCGACGCATGTGAAAGTGAATGTGTCACACCGC
>OLIW01001085.1_pt1 | contig 26407 bp, 21 predicted proteins | sample 1601321 | NCBI WGS metagenome assembly OLIW01 (sample SAMEA2452114, study PRJEB22498) | human gut metagenome
GGCTGTCGAGGCCGTCGCGGATGGCCTGCACCTGCGGCAGAATAAGGCGGCCTTTGGGCGCTTCAAGGTCTATCGGCACAATCAATACGACGGTGCTTCCGGCCGGCGCCAAATCGCCCAGCAGCGGCGGCGTATGAATAAAATCTTCGGGAACGACTTTCAGCAAAGCCGCCTTAAAGCGATTGAGCACTTCGGTACGGCTGTTTGCATCGGTCGAGTTTACGGCAATGCCGTCGCCGTCGGAGGGCAGAATGTCCGCTTTGTTAAAAATTTTGACTACGGGCAGCTTCCGTGCCGCCGCCTCGTCCAAAATCTGTTGTTCATATTCGCCGATGCAGTTGCCTTCGCAAACCAAAACAATGACATCGCTGCGTTCAAAAACGGCACGGGTTTTCGCCAGACGGGCGTCCGACAAAGCGGTTTTGTCGCCAAAACCGGCGGTATCCAGCCACACGACAGGTCCTACAGGCAAGAGTTCCTGTGTTTTTTCAACAACGTCGGTGGTGGTTCCCGCCTCGGCTGAAGTTATCGAAATATCCTGGCCGGCAACCAAATTCAGAAAACTTGATTTTCCGGCATTGACTCTGCCGAAAATCGCCAAATGCAACCGCAGCGTTTTTTGAACTGTTTCCATATTATTCATCTCCGTTTTTCTTCTCTGCCAGGAATTTTATGACCTCATTCGCAATCATTAACCCAAAAATTGCGGTAATAGTTGGTAAAGACCCCATAGTTTTGCGGGTGCGTCCATTTTCCGTCACGGCATCTTCCGTTTCAAACAGGGCTGTTTCGGGAATGTCCGGCACTTCGGTTGACGAAACGCAGTTAATTTTTGAAATATCAACATTCCGGCGCTTCAAACGTTTACGGACAAACTTGGCCAAAGCGCAGTTTTTAGTTTGGCTAAGGCTGCCATAAAATATTTTTGACGTATCAGACTTTAAGGCCGCACCCATTGATGAAATGAACGGAATCCGGCGAGTATACAAATATTCCATCAGATTGCATTTCGGATTGAGGGCATCTATTGCATCGACGACAAAATCAACCGGTTCACAGAACAACTGCGGCAGCGTATCGCCGTTGACAAACATATTTTTGAGCGTTACGCGGCAATCAGGATTAATGTCTTTTACCCTTTCTGCGGCAACGGCGGTTTTTTGACGGCCGACAGTTGAATCCAATGCCAAAATCTGACGATTGATGTTGGTTTCGTCAAAGACATCAAAATCAACCAAGGTCAAATGCCCTATTCCTGCCCGGGCAAGCGCCTCAAGAGCATAGCCGCCAACCGCGCCCAAACCGATTATCATGACCGAAGCCTGCTGCAGGCGGGACATTTTTTCCTCTCCCAGTAAAGCCCGGGTACGCATAAATCTATCTGTCGCGGCCATTTATCAGCCTTTCGGAATTACGGTAAGTCTGTTCGGCAAACCGGCATTCGCTTTCTTCCCGCAGGCCGGCAAGAATCAATGCCAGTTCGGGCAGTTGTTCCGGCAGGGTTTCAGTGTGCGGGACGGGGGACTGATACGGCCCGTCAGTTTCGATGAGAATTTTGTCATCCGGCACCATTTTCACCAGTTCTTCACAATCCCGGTTTTGTAAAACGGAAAAAGAAAAAGAAACATAAGCGCCGGACGCCAATATCTTTTTCAGAACTTCCCTTTTGCCGTTGTAAGAATGAAAGACGCACCGCGGGGGAAGCTTTTTCCAATATTTTTCCAAATCATCCTGACATTTGACGGCATGTATCAAGACCGGGCGGTTATACTGTGCCGCCAAGTTCAGCTGTTTTTGAAAGATGGCGTTCTGCGGTTCCGGTGACTGATTTTTATAACCGTCCAAACCGCATTCGCCGACAAGCGCTCCGGGATATTTTTGCAGATAAGCTTCAAGAATTTCAGCCCAGTTTTCCGGCGCTTTGGCTGTATGCCACGGATGCAGCCCAAAGGCAGGGATAACCTTTTCCGGCCGGCGCTCCGCCTGTGCCGCCACCTTTTCCCAGTCCTCCGGGGACGTTCCGACGCAGATAAACTTTTCAACGCCTTTCGCCTGCGCCGTTTCAATAATATCCGTTGTATATTTTATGTTATAGTCTTGCAAATGAATGTGGGTGTCGATAAACTTCATGCTAATAAAATCCCTGAGTAGTTCGTTGAAAGAGTTTAGGCAGTTATGAGCATTTTGACAAGACCTGTTTTAGAAATTAACTGGAATAATTTACTGGACAACTATAACACCCTGCATAAAATCGCCCCGCAGGCGCTTGCCGCGGCGGTCGTTAAAGACGAGGCCTACAGTCTGGGCGCGGAAAATGTGGTCAAAAAGCTTTATCAAGAAGCAGGGTGTCGTAATTTTTTTGTCGCTCATGCCATTGAGGGAGAAAAAATCCGCCCGCAGGCTGCGGAGGCAAATATTTTTGTTCTGCAGGGAATCGGTGAAGACGGCTTGGACAGTTTCAAAAAAGCCAATCTCATTCCGGTTATAAGTTCCTTAAAAATGTTGCGTTTATGGCAGGAAAACCGCACTGACGGCATTCACCCGATGATTAATATTGAAACGGGGCTGAATCGTCTCGGCTTCAGAGAAGAAGAGCTGCAACAGCTTTCCGACGCCGACAAAGGCGAGTTTTCCTGGGTCATGTCGCATTTGGCTTGCGGCGACGAAAAAGACCACTTTATGAACGAGCATCAGCTTAATAATTTCAATCGTCTGAAAAGCGTTTATTTTCCTCATCTGCCGGCTTCTTTATCCGCCTCTGACGGCACTTTTCTCGGCAAGGATTTTCAGTTTGACATGGTTCGCCTTGGCGCGGCGCTTTATGGAATAAACACGGCGCCATATAGGGAAAACCAGATGAAAAATGTTGTGACGGTAAAAGCGCCGGTTTTGCAGACAGCTCATCTTCCCAAAGGAGATTTTGTCGGCTACTCGGCAACATACCGGGCAAACAGCAACAGGCGAATCGCCATTGTTTCAATTGGATATGGTGATGGCATTCCCCGTTCTCTGTCCAATGTCGGCAAGGTTTTCTTTCCTCAAGGCGAAAAACTTTACGAAGCGCGAATTATCGGTCGGATATCAATGGATAACATCATTTGCGATGTTACCGACATTCCTAATGTAGATTACGGAACGATGGCATATATGGCGGCTGATTTTTATACGTTGGATGACATGGCCAGAGATGCCGGAACAATCAGCTATGAAATCTTATCAAGAATTGGCCTGACACAGCGCTATATCCGCAAAGAATTGGCTTAAGCTCTTTCCCGGCCATACATCTCAATAATTTTTGTGTCTTTTTTGGATGTATCCTGCTGCTGACGACTGGTGTCCATGTGAATAACCTTTGATTTTTTAGGTTCAACAACACCGCGTTTTTCCTGTATGGTTCTTGCTTTTTCCGCCAGGCGATCTACACCGGTATTATTTTCGGCATCATTCAAACCGACCCTTTCTTTCGCAGCATCGCGTTTGGCACTGTCAGCGCGGAACATATCTTGATATTGCGGATTATCCTTTACGCTTTCACGCTGGCGCGACATAAGTTCACGCACCTGATTGTCGTCCAGCCCCTGCTGCTTGAGGCTTTCCTTGTAGGTATTCAGGACAATATCCTTATTTTTGCTATCTGCCAAATTCCATTTGTCCGGATTATCATAGACATCTTTCAGCTGATTGAACTCGCCGTCAATAGTCTTTTTCTGGGCATCCGAGAGGTTTAAGCCCTCATACATATCTTTAGGTTTGGCAGCAGCCTCAGCTGTTCGCGTTTCGGCCGTCCGAGGCTCCGGCATCTGGGTATTTGCGGCAGATTCCTGCTGTTTTTTAGGACCGTATTTTTCACGCTGCGCAGTAACAAACTGTTCAAAATCATTTTTATACTTTCCTTCCCGGCAGTCCCGCAGGAATGCGGCATCAACCTTTTTGCCCATGGAATTGGCAAAATCTTCATATTCGGCGGCAAGTCCGGTATGTTTCTGTTCTGTCCGTTCTTGTTTGTTTTCCTGTTTTTTCTCATCTTTTTCTTTGGGTTTGCGATTTTTCAGGAAGCCTTCAATTTCGGCATTACGGTCTTCATTTTCCTTAGCACGATTTTTATTGACTTCCTGTTGAATATTCTTGTTAACCTCCAACCAAGCGGCAACTTTTCCGGCATTATCATCGGTAATGGCTCCGGCTCCTTTGGCTTTAATTTCATTCAACAGCTCTGTTGAATAGGCTGAAATTTTATAATAAGCATCGCCATATTTATCGCCACGCGGTTTATCCCGATGTTGTTTCAATTCGTTATATACATTTTTAATCTGTTCCGGTTTTAATTTTGACAAATCGCCATTTGCCAAATCAAGTGCCGAACCTTTTTCTCCGGCACGCCCTTTAACGCTCGGCAATTTTATACCGTTAATGACATTTCCCATTTTCTGCCAGCCGCGTTTCATTTGCTTAAATCCGTAAGCTCCGGCAGCGACAACCCCTTTTCCTACGGTTTTGACTGCTTTTGACATCCCTGCCGCAGCGTTATCAATCCCTTTATCCAGACCTTTTTCAAAAGCCTCTATTTTCTTTCCGGCTTTATCGACCCAGGCATTGAGCTTATCATCCATACGGTCAGCCCACCGGTCATAACCTTGCTTTTTGTTCTTAATCCAGTTTTTACTCTGGTTTTTCGTTTTATTAGCGGCTAAACGCATAAAACGATAACCCAATTTGGCATTATGCTTTAATTTGGCCACTTGTTCCCTGCGGCGCTGACGTCTTAATTCATCACGTTTACGCTGCGCTTCCTGAGCTTTGAGATAAGCTTCCTTACCTCGTTCATACCCTTCGACAATACGGTCTTTTATCATTCCCGGAACTGCGCGCACACCGTTTTCAAAAGCCTCAATTTTCTGCCCGGCCTTGTCAACCCAAGCATTGAGCTTGTCATCTGTACGGTCGTACCATTCGCTGTATCCCTGATGTTTGGCTTTAAGCCAGTTTTTGCTCTGGTTTTTCGTTTTATTAGCGGCTAAACGCATAAAACGGTGTCCGACCTGTGCATTGTGTTTTAATTTTGCCACGGCTTTTTTCGGAGCGTTTTTCACGCCGTTTTCAAAAGCTTCAATTTTTTCTCCAGCCGTATTGACCCAGGCATTGACTTTATCATCCATGCGGTCATACATATCACTGTATTTTTGGTGCAGGTTATTGCCGAACTCATTAAGATTATCTTTAGCCTTTTCGGTCATGGAGCGGTCGTCGATACCGTTTTTGGCATTATAAAGACGGGTTTCCGCACTTTTAACCGTTGGCAGCAAACCACCCGTTTCCATACGGTAAGCCAACGGCAGCCCGTCTAACATTGATTGAAAAGCCTGGAGTTCATCTTTGTTCTGAGGATCGAGTTTTGAGGCACGGTCGGCGACGGATTTAATTTTGCGCCAGACTAAAGCTTCTACTTTCTGCCGCTGCGATGTCGGAAAATTTCCGGAATTAACGTGCTGGCTTAATTGTGCCAACTCTGTAATGCTCAGATTTTCAAGGTCTATTTGATTTTCTTCCGCCATAATCCGAACTCCCTTTATTCTTTTTCTTTATTTTACCTTATTTTGTCAATATTTTCAAGATATAGAGAGTATAAAACATATTATTTAACAAATCTGTAATATTATAAAAAAGCCCGGAAAACCGGGCTTAAAATGTGGAAATTATTTGCCGTCACGACCTTGTTGCTGACGGAGTTTAAATAATTTGTCATCATCGTATTTATATGTTTTCTTTATATTACCATTTTCTAACTTTTCCGTTGTGTATACAACTTTGTTGCGCTCGACATTTTGCAGCAGTTTTCCGTCTTGGTCATGAACACTCAATTTTGAATCGACAAGATTTCCGTCTTTATCATGATACTGTCCGCGTTTTTGCTCTTTATTTTTCAGGCGTCCTTTAATCTCTACCAGCTTCTGTTCCCAAGTTTCACGGGCTTTCAGATGATTTTGACTATTTTCAGGCAAAGCGGCACGGGCGGCGGCAACTTCGGCTTTGGCTTTATCATCAAGTTTACTATCTACCAACTTTTCATAATTGCTTAAATTTTCGATTTTCAGCTTGCTCTCTTTAGCGGCGGCATAAGCAACCATCCGTTCGACAGGATCTTTAATTTGGCTGAAATCCAAACTTACCTCTATTTCCTGTTTACCTTCTTTTTCAGCTTTCTGTTTAGCTTTTTCCTTTTTATCCGAAAACTCTTTTACCTTATCATCAAAAAGCTTTTTATATTTATTCTCTTCCGCCGGTTTCTCTTCTCGGGTTTCTTCTTTTGGTTTTTCATTGTTTTCTTTTTCGGTCTGCTTTTGGTTATAAGCTTCAATCTTGGCCTTTGTGGCATCATCCAAATCCTTGAAGCAATCAAGGGACAGGTCAATGGATTTCGGGCCGTTTTTCATTTTCATACCCATTTGAATACAGGCCGCAGCTAATTTTGCCTTATATTCTTCGCTTTCAATCTTACCGAAATTAATGACATCGGTTTTGGCATTTTTTTCAATCTCAACGGCTTTCAGGAATTTGGCATATTCACCATTACCCATGGTTACATTATGCTCATCGGCATATTTAATCGGCGTATCTCCGACCGACATGGACAAATCAGGCGCTTTGTCTTCTGATAAGAGTTTGAATTCCTGTTGATTATCCGCAGCATATTTCTCCCAAGCCTCACGGCGCATTTTTTTCCATTCCGGCTCATCGGTATGAGAATTATCCGTATTAACCGCTTCCGGCGTTTCAATTTCATTGGGATCTATTTCATTGATGGTTATACTTTCCGGTTCGCGCAACGGAGATTTTTTGGTTATGGCTTCATATTGGATTTCAAAACGATCTTTTTCCTCATCGGGACCATGGACATAGTGTTTATCAAAAGCGCCTTCACCATACTGTTTTTCCATAAATTCTTTGAACTCGTCGGTCGGCACCTGTTCTTCTCGTGCGGCTTTACGTTCTTCCGGCGTCAGTTCCTTGTTTTCCTCTTCTTTGGGCTTGTCGTCTTCCCGATCTTCATTCTCATTTTCTTTCTTTTCTTCCTTACGGCAGGTTTCAAGATATTCTTCAATATCTTTCAGGGACGACATTCCATTAATGGCGGCAGTGTATTCTTTTATTTTTTCATCATTCCACCCTTTTTCCGCCTGTAGAGATTTCAACTCTGCCACTGCGTTCTTTTTTGCTTCCTCAAGCTGTGTTGCGTCATTATTTTCAGCCATCGCCGTCTCCATATTTTTTGTTCTATATTAGACAATATAGCATTATTTTTATATTTTGTCTATTTTTATTTTTAATTGTAACAAAATTTTCATAATATTTTATTAATGAATACCGCAGGCAAGAAAAAAGGAGGAAATTCCCTCTATACAAAAAATATCTTGCTAACAATTCCTCCTTGTGTTAACCTTTATTTTAAGCGGTTGAGTTTACCGCCCAGGGCGTAGTAACCCTTCATAAGAACGGTCGTTATGCATAATTGCGACTTAAAATAAGGATATGCTGATATCTGCCTGGATATATGTGCAAGGAGGCGGATGTCAGCGTTATAAGGCTTTGCTCGAAAGCGCTGAGCCGTTTGTTCTTATACGGTTACTAACATCCGCCCGTCTTCTTTACGAAGCGGGTTTTGTTTTAACTTACAAAACAAGGATGTTTTTAACATGAATATTAATCTTAAATCTTTACTCTTAGGAACAAGTCTGTCTTTAATCCCAGTTCTAACAAATGCCCAATGTGTCGCCACAACTGATTGTGCCTCTCTGGGATATACTGAAACTTCCTGTCCAGATGGCAAAGGCTTAAAATGCCCGTTCGGCAGCACCTTTGCCTGCCCTGCAACAGATAAAAGTGTTTGCGAAAAAAACGGCTTCAAATACACCTGTACCGGTGAAGGTTATACCGGTGGGGAAGGACTAGGATGTAATAATCAATATACTTCTTGTATTTGTGCTTCCGGTTATGGATGGAAAAATAATAAATGTGATAAAATAACTCCTGCCTTTTTCGGACAATGCACCGGTTATGCTAAAAACTGTAAAATTGGAGATATTCTCAACAATGATGGGACTTGTAGTTCTGATAAAGTTGACGGTAAAACACCAATTGGCATTGTCGCATATATTGGTAAAGACAACTGCGGACAAGCTATTGCATTATCTGACGTCGGAGCATCCGGATATTGGTCAAGTAAATGTATTGATATTCCAACATTACCAAATTTAGAACTGTCATCAGCTCAACAAGATTATGACAGTTGTGGCAATACTCAAAAGATTATAGCTTTGAGTAATAGTCGCATTTACTATGCAGCATGGCAAGCTGTTGAGCATACACCGACAACGGCTCCAATGACTAAAGGCAAGTGGTGCTTGCCTGCAGCCGGGATTGGACAATCTATGTTGGATAACTACCCAATTATTAATGCAGGCCTATTTAAAGCTGGAGGAACATTACTGCCTGACACGAGAGACCATTGGTATTGGTCATCATCGGAGTATGGTAAAAATATCGTGTGGCAGTGGAACTTTGGCGAAAAGGATGTGCGATGGGTTAATGATAAAGATCACCTTAACTATCCTTCTTATGTTCGACCTGTATTAATTTTTTAGTTTTTGTTTTATATATTTCTACCCTCTCCTTACTGTTTTATAAGGAGAGGGTAGAAATATATTATCTACAAAGAGATGCGTCAAGCGACTTTGGCATTGCTGACTTTGGCATCAAAGATAAGCTTTATGCCCTCAATATCAGCTTCAGTTCCGTCAATACAGTTATTGTTAATCTTAACCGCCAGAACCTGTTCGGCAATGTAAGTTTGGTTTTCTTCCAAAGCTTTTGCCAGTTCAGCATTTTCCGTCGCATAACAAAGCTCAATACGGTCAGAGATGTTAAAATCCTTGTCCTTACGCATTGTCTGAACCAGACGGACAAAATCGCGCGCCATTCCCTCGCGCTTTAATTCATCAGTCACATTGGTATCCAAAGTAACAACTGCCTTGTTTTCGGCAAAGGATTTTCCGGCAACGCCGTCTTTCATTTCCAAACGGACTTCAAACAGGTCTTTGCCCAGATTTTGTCCGGCAATGTTCAATGTGCCGTCGGTGTTCAGCTCCCATTTTCCCTGTTTATAAGCCCCCATAACCGCGCCCATTTCCTTACCCAGAGTTTTACCCAGTAGCGGCGTATAAAGGTAAACCTTTTTGGCTGCGTAGTTGTCCAGATTATTGTCAAACTTCACTTCCTTGACGTTCAATTCATCCTTGACAATGTCCTGATAAGCGGGACTGAGTTCAGCTCCGACGACCGTCAGGCTGGCAAGCGGCAAGCGGTTGCGGAGATTTTTTTCTTCACGGATGAATTTGGCCGTTGAGCACAAATCCTGAACAAAATCCATCTGTTCAACCAGCGCCGCGTCATAGGCGATTTCTGACAATGACGGATAATCCGCTAAGTGGACAGATTCTTCATCGGTCAAGGTTTTGAAGACATATTCGCTGACAAAAGGCATTAACGGCGCGATAATCTTGGCAACATTTACCAAAACAGTATAAAGCGTGTCAAAAGCCAGCGCATCGCCTTCCCAGAAACGGTCGCGCGTGCGACGGATGTACCAGTTATTCAGCACTTCCATAAAAGCGGCAATCTCATTAGTGGCTACGGCAACATCATAAGATTCAATACCGGATTTGACCGTATCACGCAGGCGTTTCAATTTTGAAAGGATGTAATTGTCAATCGCCTCGGATGAAGAGGTGATTTCCTTGGCTTTATATTCTTCGGCATTGGCATAGAGCGTGAAGAAATAAAAGGCATTCCACAACGGAATCTGCGCAACACGGGAAGCCTTGGCAATTTCTTTTCCCTCTTTGTCAACGGCCAGATTGCCGCCTTTCAAAACCGGAGAAGATACCAGGAACCAACGCAAAGCGTCTGAACCAATGCTGTCCAAAACTTCATTCGGATCAGGATAATTTTTCAGGCGTTTGGACAATTTCTGCCCGCCCTCTGCCATCAGCAAGCCGGTGCAAATACAGTTTTTAAACGCAGGTTTGTTGTGCAATGCCGTCGACAACACTGTCAGAGTGTAGAACCAGCCGCGGGTCTGATCCATGGCTTCAACAATGAAATCAGCAGGAAAATGATTTTCAAACCATTCTTTGTTTTCAAACGGATAATGAATCTGGGCATAGGGCATGGAGCCGGATTCAAACCAGCAGTCAAAGACATCGCCGACGCGGCGCATCATTGTCTGGCCGGACGGATCATCCGGATTGGGATAAACAACGTCGTCAATGTAGGGTTTATGCAGATTGGTTACATCAAAGCCGGTTTTTTCCCTGATTTCGGCGATAGAACCAAAAACATCAATACGCGGGAATTTAGGATTGTCTGACTTCCATACCGGAATCGGCGTTCCCCAGAAGCGATTGCGGGAAATCGACCAGTCGCGCGCGCCCTCAAGCCATTTTCCAAATCGCCCGTCTTTAATATGTTCCGGCACCCAGTTAATCTGCTGATTATTTTTCACCATATCATCACGGAAATCCGTCACCTTGACAAACCATGAAGACATTGCCTTATAAATCAGCGGGGTATCCGTGCGCCAGCAGAAAGGATAAGAGTGGGTATATTGTTCTTTTTTGACCAACAGCCCCTTTTCTTTCAACAGCTGCATAATCGGCTCATTAGTTTCAAAAACCTGTTTTCCCTGATAATCGGGCACTTCAGCGGTAAATTTTCCGGCTTCATCAACCGGGCAGACAACAGGAAAATTCTCATCATAAGCGCGGCAGGCGTCAAAGTCGTCCTGACCAAAGCCCGGCGCAATATGAACAATGCCTGTACCGTCTTCGGTAGAAACGAACTCGCCGCTCAAAACTTTAAACGCGCCCTTTTCTTTCAGGTGCTTGAAATAGGGGAACATCGGTTCGTAAGACATTCCGACCAAATCTTTGCCCTTGAGCGTTCCGATCTGCTTTGCCTGTTCAAGCTGCTTTTTATAGCGGCCGAGCAGCGCCTGCGCCAGAACGTATTTCTGGCCGTTTTCTTCCATAACGGCATAGTCGATGTCCAAGCCGACGGCAAGCATTAAGTTTGACGGCAAAGTCCACGGCGTAGTTGTCCAGACCAGAGCGTTCATGCCGTTTTCCAGTTTAAACATGACGGTAATGGCATTGTCGGTCTTATCCTGATACCCCTGATTGACTTCAAAATTTGACAACGGTGTTTCTGCCGCCCATGAATAAGGAAGGACGCGATAGTCTTCATAAACCAGGCCTTTGTCATAAAGCTGCTTGAAATTGCAGATGACACTTTCCATAAACGGCAAGTCCATGGTCTTGTAATCGTGGCTGAAGTCTACCCAGCGGCCAATGCGTTTGAACATATCAACCCAGATGCCGGAATATTTCAAAACATCCTGCCGGCAGAAATCATTAAACTTTTCAACGCCATATTCTTCAATCTGTTTGCGACCGGACACGCCAAGCTGTTTTTCAGCGGACATTTCCGCAGGCAGGCCATGGCAGTCCCAGCCAAGACGGCGCTCAACCTTTTTGCCGTTCATGGTCTGAAAACGGGCAACAACGTCTTTAACATAAGACACCATGATATGTCCGTAGTGCGGGGTACCGTTGGCAAACGGCGGCCCGTCATAAAAAACAAATTCGGCGGCGCCGTCGCGGTTATGAACGGACTTTTCAAAAGTTTTATTTTCTTCCCAGAATTTGAGGATATTTTTTTCTACTTCCACAAAGTCCGGTTTTGCTTTTACATCGGCATAATGTTTCGTCATGTGCAAACACCTTAAAAAAAAATTATAAAAACGGTATTGATTGTTGAGTCAGCGGCGCACTGCGCCGGAATTAAAATTATGATATGTGCAAAAAAGTGTATCCCCTAAGGGATAATAATGGAAATGTGAGATATGTAAAAATTCAGCATCATATCAACAGTAAACTTTGTTAAAACTGAGAGGGAGTTTAATACAAGAAATCAGGCGAGTCAAACAGATTTTTTCTTTACGGAAAAAGTTCTTTTGCTGTTTATTTATGTTAAAGTACCGAGCTCATTTGCATTAGAGCTTATTATTAAGAGCCGGCAATTTTATAGTCTGTTTTTCTTTGTCGTTTTTTCCGCATTTCACGAAAAATATTGATTGAACACTAAGAAAAATTATGCTATAGTATCCTTGTGATGACAAGTGTGGAGGGTACTATGAAGAATATCAGCAAGATACTGTTACTGTCTACTTCGTGCATAATTTGTAACGAAGCCGGCGATGTTTATGCTTCTTTTATTTCCGATACCGTGCCCAGGTCAGGAATACATATCTACACAACACAACCACACCTTACCTCTGGCTATCCACACTTGTCGTCTGCTCAATTTGGTAATCGGCACAATACAGCTCCCTCCCTGAGTACCGGGCTGCGAAGCCAAAACAATCCGGTGAATTGTTTTGGCGAGCCAAGCAATGAGACTTTCCTTTGGGAGGGAGAGAAACGAACCGAACAAAAGGATATAGTCGGAATTGGATGGGGAGGGTATGAATTAAAAAATTCATCCTTATTGTCCCTTACGGGACTCATACCCCCTCGAGAACTCCAACCGGACAAAGTCCGGGGAGTTCTTGCTCCCCCTACTCAAGGGGAGGATAATAAGCTGAATGTTTTTAAAACAGCCTCAGTCTGTTTTATTACCGATGCCGGACGGTGCGACGGAAGAGGTTGGGAGAATCCTGACAATCCGACACCTCCGGGACCTGACAATCCAGATATCCCGCCAATCGACCCGATTGTCAAATGTGAAGAACTAGGTTACAAAAAAGATGCGGATAAATGCGGAACGGGATTTTCCCCTGCCGGTTTTTGCCCGTTTGACAAATCCAAAGTCAAAGAATGCATTTGTTCTGAAGATTGTCCGCAAAATTATCAAAAACAGCCTTGCGGTTCCGGCATGATACAAACCGGAGAGACTACACCTAACTGTCAAAAATGTTACAAATGCACTGTATGCGAAGATATCTGCCCTAACGGATATTCTTTGGACAGAGGCATTTGCAACGAAGCATCTTCCTACAAAACGGAATGCGGCACACCATGCTACAAGATTATCTCTAATATCTGTTCCAGCGGTTCTTTGGAGGCCCCAGAAGAAAATGAAAATCAGAAAAACAAAATCGTGGCTTACACTAACTGCCAAAAACCTTGTTTCAAAAGTTTCAGCGACGTCTGCCCTAACGGATATTCTAAAATTTCTGCCAGTTCAGGCAAATGTTATGACACAGCTAACACTGATTTTGGAACAGTATGCAGAAAAGAAATTAAATGCTGCACACCGTTAAGCAGTGAGAGAAACTGTACTTACGGGGAACAGTCCTGTTCCGATGGCTGCGGCGGAACCAGAACCTGCTGTAAATCAGCACCTCCCAGACCGACGTGTCGAACATGTTGGCACAGTTGCCGCTATACATCGCAGAAAGTCAATACAAACCAGACCCAGCATATGGCCTGGTGTTCCAGCACAACAACTTGCAGTGATGGTTCTTCTCGCACAGGAGGCGGTGTTCACGGATATGTAACAGGTGTAAATAACGGCGGAAAAATGTGTTATTCCCCGGAATGTGACAGTCTACTGAAACAGGCTGTTATAAATCATATAAATAACGGAGACTATGAGGGGTGCGAATAACTTATTTTGGTTCGCTGATTTCACCGCCGGGCAGAGGCTCGGGGACACCTGTTGTCGACGGGAAAGTTATCGGCATACCGCCCAGACGGCGAACTGCCAGATAAGCAAAAGCCTGCGCCTCAATGGCATCACAATTCCAACCGACATCACGCGACGTTTTGACCTCAATTTCCGGCAGACGGCTGCGAATAAAACGCACCAAAGTCGGATTGTTGGCGCCTCCGCCGCAGATAATCAGGCTTTTGGGAGGTTCCGGCAGAAAGAAGCTAATGGAATAAGCAATCGCTTCCGCCGCAAAGGCCGTAGCCGTGGCGGCGCCGTCTTCAAGCGACAAACCCTCCAGGTGCTCAAGTTTTTCGTTAAAAATATTGCGGTCAATGGATTTGGGCGGATACATGGCGAAATATTTGTGTTTCATTAAGCTTGAGAGGATATGTTCATTCACTTTGCCGCTGATTGCCAATTTTCCGTTATAATCCATGTGCATACCTGCATGCCTGAAAACCCAGTCATTGACAGGGGCATTGCCGGGACCGGTATCAAAAGCCAGCATTTCACCATTGGCGCCAATCCAGGTCAAATTAGAAACGCCGCCGATATTTAAGACGGCAACCGGCTTTTCCATTTCCGCGCATAAAGCGGCATGATAAACAGGTACCAGCGGCGCGCCTTGCCCGCCAGCCCTGACATCAGCAGTGCGGAACTGGCTGACAACCTTAATCCCGGTCAAGTCAGCCAACATCTGCCCGTCACCGATTTGACAGGTATAATGGTTTTCCGGCTCATGATGAATCGTGTGTCCGTGAAAGCCGATGACATCAACAGGTTCGCTTTCCCCTTCCAAAAATTCATTAACCACCATGGCATGAAAAGCCGTCAGGCTGTTTTCAACCAGTTTAATTCGGGAAGCATGTTCGGGAGAATCGGGTTTCATACCCAAAACGGAGCGGATACTCTCTCTCAACTCATCTTCATAAGGCACGGTATAAGCCCGGCCAAACTCATAAACATCCACGCCATCGGTTTTAATGACGGCAATATCAACGCCGTCCAGAGATGTTCCGCTCATCAGGCCGACAGCCCGCATTGTTTTGATGACATCCATTGAAAAAAATTCACCTCCGTTATTGCACTATTTTATTTATATGTTAATATCCTTAAGACTTATTTAATTATAAAAACAAGGAAAGGAAAAATGAGCACATTCAAATCCCAATTTTTCAACATTATGGTTGAGCGCGGCTTTTACAATCAATGCACTAACGAAGACGGCTTTGATACATATTTGTATGAATGCGAAAAGAGCGGAAAACCGGCAGTGGGATATTTGGGCTCGGATCCGACCGGCGACAGTCTACATGTCGGACATATCGTTCCTTTGATGATGATGCGCTGGTTTCAAAAATGCGGACATAAACCTCTAACGCTGGTCGGCGGTGCAACAGCGCGTATCGGCGATCCCTCGGGCAAAGACAAGCTGCGTCCTTTTTTGAGTGAAGAAGTTCTGGCCGAAAACATTAAAGGGCTGAAAAAATCTTTCAGCAAATTTTTGAAGTTTGGCGACGGTGCCAATGACGCCAAAATGGTCGATAACTGGGACTGGTTTAAGAATATCAATTATCTTTCCTTTTTACGCGATGTCGGCACATATTATTCCGTCAACCGCATGTTGACCATGGAAAGCGTCAAGTCGCGTCTGGACAGAGAACAGCCCATGAGTTTTCTTGAATTTAACTACATGCTGCTGCAAGGATATGACTTTTGCGAATTGTATCAGAAATACGGCTGCCGCGCGCAGATAGCCGGTTCTGACCAATGGGGAAATATTACCTCAGGCACGGAACTCGGCCGGCGCAAATATGATGTTGAGCTGTTTGGTTTTACCAGCCCTATTATCACAGATTCAAATGGCAAGAAAATGGGAAAATCAGAAGGAAACGCTGTCTGGATTAATGAAGAAAAGCTTTCTTCTTATGATTATTACCAATACTTCCGCAATATCGGCGACGCGGAAGTCGGCAAGTGCCTGAGAATTTATACAGACCTGCCGATAGACGAGGTCAGACGCTTGGAGGCTTTGCAAGACAAAGAAATCAACGAAGCCAAGAAAATTCTGGCTTTTGAAGCGACGAAGATTTGCCGCGGTGAAGAAGAAGCCCGCGCGGCACAGGAAACGGCTACCAAAGTTTTTGAACAAGGGGCTGCCGGCGGTGAGTTGCCGACACTTATTGTCAACAGTGTTGAAGGGATGAGCGTTATTGACGCGTTTTTGCAAATTGGTTTTGTTGAGAGCAAAGGCGAAGCACGCCGTTTAATTAAACAGTCCGGCTTGAAAATCAATGACAAAGCGGTAACAGACGAAAACTATAAACTCTCCGCTGCCGATATCGTCGACGGCCAGATTAAGCTATCTCAAGGCAAGAAAAAACACGGGCTGATAAAAGCGGCCTAACCACAAAAAAACGCCTTCTTAAAAGAAGGCGTTTTTTTATAATAGATTAACGTTCAGCCTTTAATCAGGACTTTTTACAAAAAACTGACTTTATCCGATTAATCATACTCTTCCGGACGGTATGCTTTTTCATTTGGGAAACCAGCCGTAAAGATTTCGGACAATCATTTCTCTGCTCCAGAATTTTAAGCAGCCGCTCCACTTTGTGTTGGTCTGACTGAAAACAAGCTATCAATAATTGGCACAAAATGTCGTCAGGAAGATTTAGCAACTGTGTGGAAGTCGGCTGCCAATAAAACCGCTTTTTGTCTTGAGCGCCCTCATTGTAAGCCTGCCAAAACTTTTTTTGTATTTCATCTGACTGAGAAAAAACATACTTAACAGCCTCCGCACTGTAAATATCCCCCTCTTTCAGCATAAACAGAAACAACTCAAAATCCGTTTGAACAATATGCAGCTGCTGCGCTTCCGTTGTTTGGGAAAGATATTTTTTCAAAACATTTCGTTCATCTCCCGGAACATCAAGAAATTTCCGATACATTTCGATAACAAGCGGGATTGTTTCTCTGCTTATAGCTCCCAGGTTCCGCAAATAAAAATTAAAATAAGGAACTGTTTTTTCAGGCGCATAATATTTGATGACATACATATCAACCAGCTTATCATGCTTGATTTCAGCCAGTGACAAATCCACTTTATTCCGGCATAAAAGTTCTATTGCTTCTTCTTTTATCGCACAAGAATTTGGAGTACTCATTACAGCTTTCAATATCTGGAGAATCATCTGCCTTAAAGCTGCGTCTGCAGCGCTTTTTTGGTACAAATCAACTAAGTAGGATTGTGTTTCCATAAACAAGCCGTTTGTTTGAGCATATTCGTAAACAAAACTCATTTTCTCGGGCAGAATATGCTTTACCGCTTCCAGTTCAATATCCATCACCCCTGGTTTCAGGCAGAGAGCTTCTTCAGGATAAATTTCAGCTAACAGCAACAAAACATTTGGCGACAAACCTATTTCAGGATTTATCTCTAAAGCAGAAATGCATTTTAGAATTTTTTCCCGAATATCTTCGTTACTTTCAGCATATTTTTTAACGAAAATATTCTGATCATCGTACATTACCCTAACACTCAGGCAATAATTAATCAATATATCCCAATTTTGGGACACAATCTGACGTTCAATCCATTTTTGACTAAAACTTTTCATAATGGTACAAGTTAATTATTTGACATAAAAATATTTTTATGTCAAATAACCTACTATTAAGAACAAGATATGTCAAATAAAAAACGCCTTCTTTTAAGAAGGCGTTTTTTATCAGAAACCAAGCCAGCGGACAATACGGCTCCACAGTCCGCTTTTCGTTACCCGATTATCCGTTTTTTCTTTATTCAGAAACGTTTTATAAAATCCCCAAGAGCCAAAGATATCTATATAAAGTTCATAAGACTGCGGGCAATCGGTTCGTTCCAAAAAGCTTTTTTCTGTTTTTTTCCACCAATCGACGGACTTTACATTCTCTCCGGCTGCTGCGATAAAAATGTCCAGGTATTTAAGGATATTCTCATCACTGCATTGCGTAAAAAGTTCATGCAATGCCGAAGGTTCTAATTTTTGGAGATTTTGCTTTATAAATCCCCAAAATCTTTTTTGATAATCTTCATCTTGAGAAAAAACAAAACGCAAGTTACCAAGGAGCCGCCCATCGTCTTGTTTTATTTTCAGAAGCAATATCTCAGGAATTTCAGCAGCTAACTCAGCTTCCTGTTCAACATTAAGCAATGGCAGCATTTTATTTATTATTTGCTCCACTGAACCAAGGAAGCGTCCATAGCAGCGAGGACACCTAAAAAAGAATTTCAGAAAAAGAACCAAGGTTTCTTTATAAAAATCCATATTTCGACATCTTTGAAAATAGCTGACAATATCTTCCCAAGGATAATAGTCCACGAGGCTGCCCTCAACTTCCCGCGGCAGTTTTTTGCAGTGAAGCTCAGCCAGAGGCTTTTTTTCCTTGAGCCAAATCATGTAAGCCTCAGGAATGGCATAATGTTTTTCTAGAAAATTGTTTAGGACTTCGCAACAAAAGTCGTAAACACTATCATTTCTTTGGTTTCTATCAAGCTGTTTTTCCTGGTTATATATCTGACAAAGAAATTGCTGCGTCTGCGGATATAAACCATCATGCCCTTTTGTATCCTTTAAGGAATCTGCATAACAATTAAAGGTAAATGACCTTATTCTATAATCATGGCTGTAGCAGCAGTTGATTACTGTCTTCATTGCCGTCAGCTCCAACTCTTCCGTAAAAATCGGTTTCTTTGCGGCTTCCTCAATCAGCCAAGGCACGATATTTTCCTGCTTTACCATGTAAGCCAATATCTCAGGAAGCGTTTTTCCATAATATTCCTCAATCAAAATCTTAAAACAACTCTCGATATGATTTTTGGCATTTTTGGTATTCGGCGGAAAAATATATTCCGGGCTGTCACAACACAATCCTGTTCCCACGGCAGTCAAACCGTCCAGAAAAAATTTCTGACTTGTTTGCGATAATCCCGATGTCCGGACATAATCGCAGACGTTTTCCCATTCACCAGCTTTAACCTGACGAAGAATCCATTTGGTTTCATTTAAATTTTTCATAATACAAATATTTAATATTAAATTTGACATAAAAATACTTTTATGTCTACAGATATATAACCCATAAAAAAATAAGTCAACAAAAAAGCTCTGAGTTAATGCTCAGAGCTTTTTTGCTTTACTCCCAAAATTTCCACCATGGCTTTTCGTAATAATATCCCTTGGGGCCACATTGCTGGCGGTATAAATTCTGAGAAAGCGGACAATCCTTGCGCGCCAAAAAATCTTTTTCTCCTTGTTTGCTCAGAACAATATCTCCAATATTGTAGGAAATACAAGCATCCAAGAGATTTAAGATTTCATTATCCGGGCGGATTTTGCAGAAATAGTCATATGCCTGTCCTCTTATCCGGCCTTTACCCTTATTAAGAAGCAGCCAGATTTTGTCCTGAAATTCCTTATTCTGACTGAATATAAAATCAATCAGGGAAGAATTATGAATGCCACCTTTGGCCATTCTAGCCAAAACCATTTCAGGATGGATTTTGACAAGTTCGGCTTCATCTTCCGCACTGACACTATACAAAATATCGGCAGCAAGATGTTGATAATCTTTCAAAATCATGTCTTTGAAAAATTTCACCCACGCCAGTGCATTCTCCTCTCTGCTTCGGCACCGACAATAGTCTATCGCTTCTTCAGGTGCGTAATAATCCGAAATTTTCAGTTCGCTACCAAGCGGCAGGGAATATTTCCGCCCCGAGAAATAAACCAAATCCTGATGCGTTTTGAGCATAAGCAGTCCGACTTCCTCAATAATTGTTATATTTTTCTCTGAACAGAACAAATGTCGCAACAAGGAAATAATTTCCTCGGCATCATTCGTTTTGTGCTGCTTTTCTAAAGAATAATAAAACGAGCATAATGCTTTTTGCGTTTCCGGAAACAAACCTCTTGAAACAATGTAAGCTTTTGCATTGTCATATTTTTTTTCTTTCAGCGCATAAAAAATAATATTATACTCCGTTTCTGCATCGGGACAGCCGTATTTGGCATCAAGGATAAGCTGAGGGAATTCAATGCTTATCACTTTCCAGACACAATCAGGCACCATCTTATGCTTAAAAATCCATAAAAACAACTGAAGCACATCATCTTTTGAGGTACCGTTTTCATACTGTTCATAAAGAAAGGCAAGACTTTCTTCCCGCAAGCCGTTTTTTTTGACATAACCGCTGATTAAATCCCACTTTCCTTGAGAAAACTGACGTTTAAGCCATTCAAGTTCATTAAATAATTTTTCCATAATCTTAAATATTTAGTATGACACAATAATAATTAGTTGAGCAGATGATAACACAGCCTGTTTTTTTGTCAATATTTTTGACTTTTTCTGTTGCATCCTTACGTTTCATATGTTATTTTCATGTAAAATTTATTAATTTATCTATATTATGTATAAGTATAAAAGTGAAACATGGGAAATATCCCGTATCGAAAACAATGTTATTTATTACAAAAGCCTCAATCCTTTGAACAGCAAAGAACGGCAAATTAAAATCAGCGAAAATTTTTTCAATAAAAAAATTCCCCTGAAATTTTACTGGCCGTGGCAGAAAAACAAAAGACATTTTCTGACTTTGGAAAAATGTGACGACGAAATTATCGGCGTGTTGGTTGACAGCAAGCCGCTGTATCATTTACAGCCGGAAGATTATCCCGAAGACATGAAAAAAAGGATTGAAGAAAACCGGCAGAGAGAAACCAGATTTGCCAAAGAAGCGCCGGAAAAAATGGGCGTTTTACGTCAGGAATATGTTTCTTTGCCGATTTTTATCCGTGCCCGTTTGGATTATTTTGCCGACACGATGAATTTGTCATATAAAAGTTACGTTCGCCTGCAAAATGAAGTGAAATTCTGCTGTGAAATCGTTAAAATTTCAACGTTACCGGGTGTGCAGCTGCTTCCCGAAATCAGAAACTGGCTTATTGAAAACGATTTTTGTTCCAGCAAGGAAAAACTTCCTGAAGAGTATTTGGACTTTTTGAAAAACGGCAATAATATGCTGTTTTTTGATATGGCAATTGCCAATGATGACATTAATGAAGACAATTTTTCAGATTATATTGAAAAATTTAAATTCTATACCTTGTATTCCCCATGGTTTGAGTTCAGGATTACTCCTTTTATGATGGAAGAATACTGGTCTTTGAGAAAAAATAATTATGTTTAACTTAACAAAAAACAATTTTTATGAAAACAAGAGAATTTACAACAATTATTAACGGCTGGAGAGCCAATGTCCGCGTTCAGAACAACCGTTACAAAGTACAACAGAAAGTCGCCGTATCGACAAACAACAAACGGCGTTCTCTGAATTATGCAAAAATCTGATATCATCCCCCAAAGTTTTTATAACTGCGGGGGTATTTTATTTTAAAGACTTATAAAGTATGTTTGATTATTATTCCTATTGATTTCCCACTGCGGAAGACTTAAATTTACAGAAAGGAAACAAGGATAAAAAAATGCAAGACAATTTACCGGAATTACGCGACATACATCTACCGGAAAGCATCCCGGCTTTTCCGCCGGCTTACGGCTGGTGGGTGATTTTGGCGGGAATCATTTTTCTTGCGTTTTTATATGTTCTGTTCAGAAAATCTCGGAAACGGAGTAAAAAGCAATATGCCCTTTCGCTGTTGGAAGCTTATGGTGCAGACACGGTTGCCGCCGCAGCCGGAATGTCAGAAATACTCAGGAGAATCTGTTTGATAAAGTATAAAGAAGCTGCTGCGCTTTTCGGCAACGAATGGATTGATTTTCTTAACAGGCACTGCCGGAAGAAACTTTCAGGCAAAGCAGCGGAACTTTTGATTAACGCCCCGTATCTTAACAAAAATGCGCATACTTATGAGCCGCGGGAAATTCGAGAACTGAGGAATTTCTGTATCAGCTGGATCGGAGAAAACTTATGAACCATTTTGCCAATCCCGAAATGTTCTGGCTGCTCGTTCTGCCTTTCTTTTTCCGCCTGTTTATGCCGCGCGCTAAAGGAATGCACGGCGACGCTCTGAAGATCCCGTTTTTGAAAGACATTGAAATCATCAGTGCACAAAGCGGCAGAGGCTGGCGTTCGACAAGCGGCCGCAACGCTTTCTTTTCTTTTTCCTTTTTTCTTTTATATCTGGTCTGGACGCTTTTGACGACAGCATTAGCCCGCCCGCAGTGGATTGGCGAACCGATACGTTTGCCCGGTTTAAGCCGCGACATTCTGCTGGTTGCCGATATTTCAACTTCCATGATGGAACCTGATTTTATTATCGGGCAGCGGCGCGTTGACCGATTGACTGCAATAAAGAAAACAGCTTCTGATTTTATCAGAAAGCGCGTTGATGACCGTATCGGCCTTATTTTATTCGGGACCAGAGCTTATTTACAGGCGCCGATTACCTATGATAAGAAATCTGTTGAGGAAATTTTGTGGTCCATGGACGCTGGCATGGCCGGAAATTCAACCGCTATCGGCGATGCTTTGGGACTGGCACTAAAAACACTCAGAAATTCTCCTAACAAGGACAAAAAAGTTATTGTCCTGATGACTGACGGTGAAAACAATGACGGCAGCTTATCTATTGCGCAGGCCGTTCGTCTGGCCAAGCAGGAAAACGTTAAAATTTACACAATCGGTGTCGGCTCCGATAACATGACAGGGGTGACGCTTTTCGGCATTCAAATCGGCGGCAGTTCAGGACTTGATGAAGAAAGCCTGGCTGAAATCGCCGAGGAAACCAAAGGCACTTATTTCAGAGCCAAAGACACAAAATCTCTGGAACGGATTTATGAAGAAATTGACCGGATGGAAACCTCCCACAATGACGAACAGTACATTCGGGAAACGGTAGAACGTTTTTACTGGCCGTTGGCGGCGGCAATGGCTGTTGCCTTTCTGTTGCTGTTATATCGGCGGAGGAAATAGATGGAAGAGTTTATTGAAAATTTTCACTTTATCCGCCCGTGGTGGCTATTGGTTATGCTTTTGCCATTGCTTTTCTATGCAAAATTTTCGGAAAAAGCAGCGGTAAAATCCTCTTGGCAAAAAGTCTGCGACAAAAGGCTGCTGGACTTTCTGCTCATCCGCAGCGGTTCCGCCCAATCCAGATTTATCTCTCTGACGGCTCTTATCGGTTTTATCAGCGCAATTTCAGCTGCCGCCGGGCCATCATGGCAGAAAACCGAAGTACCGAATCTCAGTCTGCAAAATCCGGTTATGCTGGTTCTTGATGTATCATCGGAAATGGCGCGGCAAGATTTGTCACCCAACCGTCTGGTCAGAGCCAAATACAAAATCGGCGATTTGTTAAAACTGCTGAAAGGCAGACAAGCCGGTTTGATTATTTATACGCAAGAACCCTTTCTGATTACGCCGATTACCGATGATGCCCGCCTTATTGACAACCTGCTTCCGGAAATTACACCGGAAATTATGCCTTTGAACGGCGAACGGCTGGACAGGGCCATTTCTCTGGCGGCTGAAAAGCTGAAAAACACCGGTTATGCAAACGGTAACATTGTGATATTCAGCGGCGACGGCGGAACCGATTTTGCCGCTGCGCTAAAAGCAGCGGAAACAGCGGGAATAAACGATTATAAAGTTTCCGTTTTGGCTACAGCTTCGAAAAAATCAGAGCAGCTTGAGTTGATTGCTCAAAAGGGAAAAGGTATTTACAGCCAGATTTCATCTGGGGATCAAGATGTTATGAAAATCAGCAGTTTTATGGAGCAAGAGCAAAACCAGGAATTTAAAGAGGCCGAAAATATGCGGACAATCTGGCTGGATTACGGCGTTTATCTCGTTGTTCTTCCCCTGCTCTGCTGTTTGTACTTTTTCAGGCGCGGCATTTTGGCTGTCGGATTTATTCTGCTGACATTGCATAACGCCCAGGCCGGATTTTTTCTGACTGACAATCAGGAAGGACAGCGGGCTTTTAACCGGGGCGATTATCAGACAGCGGCACAAAAATTTCAGCAGCCCAGCTGGAAAGCTTCCAGTTTATACAAAAGCGGAAATTATGATGCCGCTTACCGTGAATTTTCCAAAGAAAATACTGTCGAAGCCTTATATAATCAGGGCAATGCTCTGGCAAAATCAGGAAAAATCAATGAGGCAATAAAAAAATATGAAAATGTTCTGGAACAAAACCCTCAGCATGAAGATGCGAAATTCAACCTGGATTATCTGAAAAAACAGCAGCAACAACAAAATCAGCAACAACCAGGCGGCAACGGCGAAAATAATGAAGAACGGCAAGAGAACAATGCGCAACAAGACTCTTCCCAATCTGAGCAAAATGAACAAAACGCTCAGGACAATCAACAAGGCCAACAGTCTTCAAGCCAACAACAAGGCAGTCAGGACAGCCGGGAACAAGAGCCGCAGGACGGCAACAGCAAACAAAATAACGAAAAACAAAATGTAGAATCGCCATCAGAACAGCAAAGCAGCGAAGGAGAGAAACAACAAAACAAATCTTTCCGTTCCGGTGAAGAAGCCAGAGAAAAACTGCCTGAACAACAAAGGCAGGCTCCAACAGCCGGCAAAGCGGCTGATGATGACAGCAATACGTATAACGAACGCGCCCAAGCTCTGGAACAACAGTATCGGGACATTCCCGAAGACCCAGGCGGCCTGCTTCGCGCATATATTTACAAGGAATATTTGAAAAACCGGTATAAGGATTAAAAAAGATGAAAAAAATTTTAGCCCTGTTAATGATAATTGCCTGTCTGGCCAGCACCTCAGCAATGGCCCGGACTTTGACAGCGAGTGTTAACCGGCCGGAAATTCCCCAAGGCGAAGTTGTCGTCCTGACCTTGGAATATCTTGGTGTACACACAGACAAGACACCGGATTTAAGTGTTTTGAAAAAAGATTTTAATATTTTTTCAATGGAACAGGAATTCCAAAATATTTACGACAACGGCAAAACATATCAGCTGCAAAAATGGAATATCGGCCTTATGCCTAAGGGTGTGGGAAAAATTTTAATTCCGGCGGTCAGCCTTGATGGAAATCGCAGCCAGGCGCTGGAAATTAATGTTATTCCGGCGGGAGATGCTTCCGCGATTAAAGCCGGGGAAGAAAATATGCCCAAATATGCCATCTCGGCTGAAATTGACAACACCTCCCCTTATGTTCAGCAGGAAATCAATATGACCGTTTCTATTTTTGACGCCGGAGGCTTGCAGGGGAGCGCGCCTTATTTTGACTCGGAAGCGCAAAATGACTGGAACATTCTGGGATTGGGAGAACCGACGCTGGAAAGCAAAGTCATTAACGGCCAGAGCGTCCGGGTTATCAAATTCAAATATGCTTTGTTTCCGCAGAAAAGCGGCACGCTAAAGCTTCCTCAAGCCCGGTTTGACGGTTATTACTTAACCGGACGGCGCCGTTCTAACCCGTTACAACAGCTTATCGACAGCCAGTTCGGCGATATCGGGCTGAGCATTTCGGATATGTCGGCGACAAGAAACCCGGTTGTATTGACAACACAAGAGCAAAATATCACTGTTAAACCGGCCGCCGCTAATACGCAATGGTGGATTCCGGCGGAAAAACTTGAGATTTACAGCCAATGGCAGCCTTCCCCGCCGGTTTTCAAAGTCGGTGAGGCTATCAGCCGCAATATCAGCATCAAAGCTGTCGGCGTGGCTGACAAACAACTGCCAACTTTGTCTTTTGACAGTTCGGAAAGTATTAAGCAGTATCCGGAAAAACCGGTCAGCGAAAACAGAATTGAAAATGGAAAAGTCGCTTCCGTCAAAAATATCAAAAACGTTTATATTCCCAGCAAAGCCGGAAAAGCCCTGATTCCCGAGGTCAAAATCGACTGGTTCAATGTTAAAACAGGAAAGACGGAAACAGCCAGGCTGCCGGCCACGGAAATAAACGTTATGCCAGGAAGCACCGTTTCGACAGCGGCTGATACTCCGGCAATTCCAGCGTCGGAAAAGCTTTTGCCTGAATCGAAGAAGGATGCGATTTTCGCTTCTCAGCCACTCCAAGAAGCAAACGCAACGGAAAAAGAACAGACAATGAATGTTTATTTATGGTCGCTGCTGTCATTTTTCTGCGGCATTTTTATCAGCTATCTGCTTTTCAGTTCATCCAGAAAAGATAAAAAAAGTGTTCCCGCCAGCAGCAATAATTATTTTGCAGAAGTTGTCAAATATGCCAAGCAGAAAGATTTGAGAGCTTTGCGGGACAGCCTGATTTTCTGGGCCAGACAGAAATATCACGATGACAGCATCACCAATCTTAACGATATTTCTTCCTATAATAATGATGCCTCGTTTCATCAGGCTTTAGCGAATCTTTCCAGCCTTATGTATGCACCGCAAAAAACAGAATGGAATGCGGATGAATTTATTGCCGTTTTTCGTCTGACAAACAAATTCACAGATAAAAATAAACCGGAGGACAAACCACTTCCCGAATTGTATAAATAGAAAGCGCTGTTTACTAATTTGTATGAAGTCTGTTGCAGATACAGGTTTGTCGATTTTTCAGTCTTTGGTTTAAATTAGTTGTTGTATCCGTTGTAATTATGTGATATAGTATCCTTGTAGTGTTAAGTGTGGA
>OLIW01001088.1_pt1 | contig 26340 bp, 18 predicted proteins | sample 1601321 | NCBI WGS metagenome assembly OLIW01 (sample SAMEA2452114, study PRJEB22498) | human gut metagenome
TGAGAACGCGGTTGAAGTCGCGGAAAAGGTCTTTCGGGAACCTGGAAAGAAAATGCTTTCTGAGGCGGAGAGCCATACGATCCATTACGGATATATTTATGACGGGGACCAGGTGGTGGACGAGGTCCTGGTGATGCTGATGCGGGGGCCGCACAGTTACACAGCGGAAGACACTGTGGAGATTGACTGCCATGGTGGTGTCCTGGTGATGAAAAAAATACTGGAGACAGTAATCAAATATGGAGCAAGACCGGCAGAGCCGGGAGAATTTACCAAGCGTGCATTTCTCAATGGAAGGATCGATCTTTCCCAGGCTGAGGCCGTTATGGACGTGATACAGTCCAAAAATGAGTACTCATTAAAGAATTCTGTAGGACAATTAAAAGGCTCAGTCCGAAAAAGTGTACAGCAGATCAGAGAAAAACTACTGTACCATATAGCGTACATTGAATCGGCATTAGACGATCCGGAGCACTATGATCTGACAGGATATTCGGAAGAATTAGAGCAGATCGTAGCAGAAGAAAAAGAAAAAATACAGAACCTGTTAAAAACAGCCGGAGACGGAAAAATCATACAGGAAGGTATCCGGACCGTGATCCTGGGCAAGCCGAACGCAGGGAAATCTTCTCTGCTGAACCTGCTTCTGGGAGAGGACAGAGCCATCGTGACCGATATCGCAGGAACCACCAGAGACGTACTGGAAGAGTATATCAACCTGCATGGGATCACATTAAAGATCGCTGACACAGCCGGAATCCGCCAGACAGAAGACATCGTAGAGAAAATCGGCGTATCCAAAGCAAAAGAAATGGCAGCAGACGCAGATCTGATCCTCTATGTCGTAGATTCCTCCGTACCGTTAGATGAAAACGACGAAGAGATCATAAAAATTTTGCAAGAGAAAAAGACAATTGTCCTTTACAGCAAGACAGACCTTGAATCTGCTATAGATATAGAGGATTTAAAGAGCAGAATAAACCAGCCGGTGATCCCAATCTCCGCAAAAGAAGAAACCGGGATCACAGACCTGGAAGAAAAAATCCGGGAAATGTTCTTCAGTGGGGAGATTGACTTCAATGATGAAGTCTACATCACCAATGAACGCCACAGGCAGGAGCTTTTAAAAGCACAGGAAAGTCTTTCTCTGGTAGAAAATAGCATAGAAAGCGGAATGCCGGAGGATTTTTATTCCATAGACCTGACAGATGCATACGAAAGTCTGGGACGGATTCTGGGAGAATCACTTGGGGAAGACCTTGTTAATGAGATATTTTCTAAATTTTGTATGGGGAAATAATAACCGCATGGGCTGCGGAGGCCCCGGCCGAATGGCCGCATGGATTGCGGAACTCCGGTCGTATAACCGCATAGATTGCGGCTCCCTGCTGTATGCCACATGGACTGCGGAAGCCCGCAGAGGGTAGATCACATTGGAATGTGAGAAAACCGCAAAGGGGCACAAGGCCGCGCCCCTCTGCACACCCCTGGGCCTTTTTTATATAGTGCAGCGATTGTGGAAAGCTGAAAGAAACTAACTTGTGCCTGTATGCTTCTGTATCGGCAATTCAACACTGAGCCGAAATATATCAAACGGAACTTTGTATATTTCTGTAGGATATATTGTTGCATAATATAGATTGCGGAGACCCCGCCGTATATACCGCATAGATTGCGGAACTCCGGCTGTATATGCCGCATAGATTGCGGAACTTTGGCTGTATATGCCGTATGGATTGCGGAATCTCGGCCGTATATGCCGCATAGGCTGCGGAATCCCGGCTGTACGCCACATGGACTGCAGAATTCCGCAGACGTGCATCGCACGTCGAGAACCTCATTACAGTTCCACTGCAACCTCCTCGGCACAACGTTCCGCATCCAATACCGAAGCATACAGACAAAAGTCAACACCGTACCCCACACCACAACCCAAGAACTCCTAAAAAAAAGCCCGAGGGGTGTGCAGAGGGGCCGTGGCTTTACGGCCCCTTTGCGGTTTTCCACAGCTTCCCAAAGCAAAAAAACCAGGCCTTCTGCCAAGCAAGAAAGTAAAAATAAAACCAAAAACCAACCACACAATAAACAAAGAAAAAGAAAATCACAAAGAAAAATAAAGAGAAAAAATAAAAGAAAAAATAAAGGAGAAAAAGCATGAAAAATCTGGAACAGTTTTTCGACATCATAGTAGTAGGCGCCGGCCACGCAGGCTGCGAAGCATCACTGGCATGCGCCCGCTTAGGGCTCAACACAGTCATGTTCACAGTCAGCGTAGACAGCATCGCCCTTATGCCCTGCAACCCCAATGTAGGCGGCAGCTCCAAAGGCCATCTCGTCCGTGAGCTGGATGCTCTTGGTGGGGAAATGGGTAAAAACATAGACAAAACCTTCATCCAGTCCAAAATGCTCAACCAGTCCAAAGGCCCTGCAGTCCATTCCCTTCGTGCACAGGCCGATAAACAGGCCTACAGCACAGAAATGAGAAAGACACTGGAAAATACAGAGAACTTAACTATCCGCCAGGGTGAAGTGACCGAGCTTCTGGTAGAAGACGGGCACATCACCGGTGTAAAAACCTTCTCAGGAGCCACCTACCACGCAAAAGCTGTAGTCCTCTGTACAGGAACCTACCTCAAGGCCCGCTGCATTTACGGCGACGTCAGCAACTATACAGGACCGAACGGCCTTCAGGCAGCCAATTACCTTACGGATTCCCTGAAAAAGCTGGGGATCGAAATGTTCCGCTTCAAAACAGGAACTCCGGCCAGAATCGCCGGAAACACCATTGATTATTCTAAGATGGAAGAGCAGTTCGGAGATGAAAGAGTCGTACCATTCTCTTTTTCCACAGACCCGGAATCTGTACAGATCGAGCAGAAATCCTGCTGGCTGACCTATACAAACGAAAAAACACACGAGATCATCCGTGCAAATCTGGACAGATCCCCCCTTTATTCCGGAATGATCGAAGGAACCGGACCACGTTACTGTCCGTCCATTGAGGATAAAGTAGTTCGTTTTGCAGACAAAAAACGCCATCAGGTATTTATCGAACCGGAAGGTCTTTACACAAATGAAATGTACATCGGCGGAATGTCCAGCTCCCTGCCGGAGGATGTTCAGTACGAGATGTACCATTCCGTACCGGGTCTGGAGAACGCCAGGATCGTAAAAAATGCTTACGCTATTGAGTATGACTGCATCAATCCGCGCCAGCTCTATCCCACACTGGAATTCAAAAAGATCAAGGGCCTTTTCAGCGGCGGACAGTTTAACGGAAGCTCCGGATATGAGGAAGCAGCCGCTCAGGGCCTCATAGCGGGAATTAATGCAGCTATGGAGGTAAAAGGCCGGGAACAGCTGATTTTGGACCGCTCAGAGGCATATATTGGCGTTCTCATCGATGATCTGGTAACAAAGGAGAACCATGAGCCGTACCGAATGATGACAAGCCGTGCTGAGTACCGTCTGCTCCTCCGCCAGGACAACGCAGATCTTCGTCTTCGCAAAAAAGGCTGGGAGGTCGGCCTGATCGATGATGAGACATACCATAAATTACAGGAAAAAGAGCGCCGGATCCAGGAAGAGATCGAGAGAGTGGAACATGCAACCGTAGGTGGTTCTGCAGAGGTACAGAGCCTTCTGGAATCTCTGAACAGTACCCTTCTGAAATCCGGAACCACCATTGCAGAGCTGATCCGTCGGCCGGAGCTTAACTATAAGGTGCTTGCACCCATCGATAAAGAAAGACCGGAGCTTCCGGAAGATGTATGTGAGCAGGTAGAGATCAACATCAAATATGATGGCTACATCCGCCGCCAGATGAAGCAGGTAGAGCAGTTTAAGAAACTGGAGCAGAAAAAGCTTCCGGAAGACATTGATTACGAAGATGTAGGAAGCCTCCGCATTGAGGCACGCCAGAAGCTGGAAGCCTACAGACCGGTGTCCATCGGTCAGGCGTCCCGTATCTCCGGTGTATCCCCGGCTGACATTTCCGTGCTTCTTGTATATCTGGAAAGCAGATCCGGACATAAACACGGATAATACAACGAATAACAATAAAACACAGAAAATAAGAGAGGAAGCTGCATGTACAATTTAGAAATCCTGGAAAAAGGCTGCGAGGAGCTTGGAATCACACTCAGTGACACGCAGAAAAACCAGTTTATTCGGTTCTACGAATATCTTGTAGAAAAAAACAAAGTCATGAACCTCACCGGTATCACAGAATTTGACGAGGTTCTCGTGAAACATTTCCTGGACAGCCTCTGCTGCGTCAAGGCTGTAGATATGGGTAAGATAAACACCGTTATGGACATCGGAACCGGCGCCGGATTCCCGGGCGTTCCCCTGAAGATTGCCTTCCCGGAGGTGGAAGCCTGCCTTCTGGACTCCCTCAATAAAAGAGTAAAATTCCTGGAAGAAACCTTTGCGCTCCTGGGCCTGGAGGGGATTTCCGCCATTCACGGAAGAGCTGAAGAATATGCAAAAAACAAAGCCTACAGAGAAAAATATGATCTCTGCGTATCCAGAGCAGTATCCGGACTTGCAACCCTGTCTGAATACTGTCTCCCGTATGTAAAAGTCGGAGGGCTTTTTGTCTCCTATAAATCCGGTTCTGTAAAGGAAGAAGCAGAAGCAGCAGAGAAAGCAGTAAAGATCCTTGGTGGAAAGATCAGGGATATTCAGTACTTTGACCTTCCGGGATCTGAGATCGGCCGCTCCCTGGTCATTATCGAGAAGGTAAAGAACACCCCGGGCAAATATCCGAGAAAAGCCGGAACACCGCTCAGAGAGCCACTGGCATAAGATACCTCCTGTCGAACAAAGTCAAAATCTGTCCGACAGGAGATTTTTTTGTCCGGGAGTTTCACAAAATTATCACAAATTTATCCTACTTTTATCACAAATTACTTTTACACTATAATCCGATAGAGATGCCCCTGGATTCCCCCCATTCTCTGTTTCATCCAGGGGCATTTTCTATTGGTATTGAAAAGACGCCAGAGTCAAGGGCTTCAGTTTCAGGACCTTTTGCCTCTGGCATCTTATAAAATGGGAAATCGATAATTAAAAAAAGTATTTCCCTGAAAATAAAAGGAGGAGAGTAAAGTGATCGAAGTAAGTAATCTGGTCAAAAAGTATGGCGATCATACTGCAGTTGACCATCTTTCCTTTCAGATCGAAAAGGGGAAAATTTACGGATTCCTGGGCCCCAACGGTGCAGGAAAATCAACAACTATGAACATGATCACAGGATACATTGCTTCCACAGAAGGAAAAGTGATGATCGATGGTCATGATATTCTGGAGGAACCGGAGGCAGCCAAGAAATGTATCGGCTATCTGCCGGAAATGCCGCCGCTCTATTTTGACATGACTGTTCTTGAGTACATGAAATTTGCGGCTGATCTGAAAAAAATCCCAAGAAACCAAAAAGACAAGCAGATAAAAGAAGTCATGGATATGGTAAAGATCACAGACATGAAAGACCGTCTGATCAAAAACCTTTCCAAAGGTTATCGCCAGAGGGTGGGCCTTGCACAGGCGATCCTGGGATATCCGGAGGTGATCATCCTGGATGAGCCGACAGTAGGACTTGACCCGAAGCAGATCATCGAGATCCGTGACCTGATCAAAGGCCTGAAGCAGAAGCACACGGTTATCCTAAGCTCCCATATCCTTTCCGAGGTAAGAGCAGTGTGTGATTATGTTCTGATCATTTCCCATGGAAAGCTGGTAGCCAGCGATACACCGGATAATCTGGAACGTCTGGCAGCAGGCTCCAACAGCCTCCTTATGAAGGTAAAAGGCGAGAAAGACATGATTCGAAAAGCTCTGGAAACGATCGAAGGCGTAACCGGAGTGGAAATGTCCTATGACAGCGATGAAAAATTGTGGAAAACAAAACTTTCCATTCAGGAAAATGTGGATATCCGTGAAAAAGTCTTCTACGCTATGGCAAAAGCGAACTGTCCAATCTACGAGATGCAGGTTAAGAGAGTTTCCCTTGAGGATGTATTCCTTGAGCTTACCGAAGGAGAGAAAAAATCCGCCGGAAAACCGGAAAGCTCACAGTGGAAACCGGTAGAAGACAGATCATCGGAAGAAGAAAAAACTCAGGAAGAAAAAAACGGGGAACCAGAGAAGGCTTCTGATGAGAAAGAGGGGGATCAGTCATGACAGCGATTTTTAAAAGAGAACTGAAAAGCTATCTGACCTCCATGGTTGGATATCTCTTCATATTTTTTGTCCTGGTGCTGACCGGAATTTATTTTTCCGCATATCAGCTTTCAGGCGGCTATTCAAAATTTGAAACTACCTTAAGCGCACTGACCTTTGTGTTCCTGATCGGTGTGCCGATCCTTTCCATGCGTGTACTTGCAGAAGAGCGCAAGCAGAAAACGGATCAGCTTCTTTTGACCGCACCGGTATCTGTATGGGATATCGTATTTGGAAAATATCTTGCACTAGTAGCTGTGTTTGCCATTCCGGTCGTGATCATGTGCGTTTATCCGCTGATCATGAGTAAGTTCGGAACGATTTCCTATGCTTCCGCATACACCGGGATCCTGGGATTTTTCCTTCTGGGATGCGCAAATCTGGCAATCGGTGTATTTATGTCAGCACTTACAGAAAGCCAGGTAATTGCAGCAGTACTTACGTTTGTATTCCTGTTCGCCTTCTATATGATGAACGGAATTTCCTCATTCTTTTCACAGACCTCCATGTCAACCGCAGTGGCATTCGGACTTCTGATCGTGGCGATCGCGATCATCATTTATACCATGATCAAAAATGTCCTGATCTCTGTAGTGATCGGAGCTGTGGGAGAGATTGCCCTTGTGATCGTATACGTTGTAAAATCCAGTATTTTCCAGGGTGGTATCCAGAAGGTACTGAACGTATTTAACCTGAGCGGACATTATGATAATTTTACAAACGGCGTGTTTGACGTGACAGGAATCGTTTATTTTATTTCTGTTATTGCGATCTGCCTGTTCCTTACCATGCAGTCCATTCAGAAGAGACGCTGGAACTAGGGGGTGAAGGGAAATGAAATTCAGTGAGAAATTTAAGAAAAATAAAGGCGAGGCAGCCGTACCGGAGACAGCACAGGACTCCGGCAAAAAGAAACATAAACCGGATCCGAAAAAGCTGGTAGGCACCATCAGCAAAAAACATATCAAAAATGGTTCCTACAGCATGGCTATGGCAGCTGTCTTTATCGTGATCGTGGTTGTGATCAATATGATCGTCGGGGCGATCCCATCCAAATATTCACAGCTGGATGTAAGCTCATCCAAGCTTTACACCATCGGTGATGAAACAAAGAAGGTACTGAAGGCACTGGATAAGGATGTTACCATTTATCAGATCGCGGCAAGCGGTTCTGAGGACGACACGATCTCCAATCTGCTTTCACGTTATAAAGATGAGTCCAAGCATATTAAAGTTGAGGTGAAAGACCCTGTTGTAAATCCGAAATTTGCATCGGAATATACAACCGATGATCTTGCGTCAAACAGCTTGATCGTAGTCTGCGGCGACAGAAACAAGGTTATCAATTACAACGATATGTATTCCTCTTCAGTAGACTATAATACCTGGCAGCAGACTACTACCGGATTTGATGGAGAAGGACAGATCACAAGTGCGATCGGCTATGTGACATCCGAGGATCTTCCGATCATGTACACCTTATCCGGACACGGAGAAAAAGATCTGGATTCCAGCTTTAAAGAAGATATCCAGAAAGCAAACATTGATATCAAGGAGCTGAACCTTCTCACAGAGGGAAAGGTTCCGGATGATGCAGACTGCCTGATGATCGTATCTCCGACCAGCGATATTTCCGAGGAAGAAAAAACAGAGCTCCTGGATTATCTGGAGGCAGGCGGAAAAGCTATGATCTTCTCGGATTATACACAGGATGATCTGCCGAACTTTGATGCGGTTCTTGAAAACTATGGTGTAAAGTGTGCCGAGGGAATCGTATTTGAGGGTGATAATCAGCATTATGGAATGCAGATGCCATATTATCTTGTACCAACAGTCAACAGCACAGATGCAAGCTCTGAGACAGCTTCTGCAGGCTCCTATGTACTGGCACCATATGCGCAGGGCATTCAGAAAACAGATGATGTAAGAGATACCGTAACCATCGACAGTATCCTGACAACCTCTGACAAGGCTTACTCCAAAACAAATATGCAGAGCAGCAATATCGAAAAGGAAGACGGAGATGTAGACGGACCGTTTGATCTTGGTGTTGCCATCACTGAGAAACTGGATGATGATAAGGAAACACAGATCGTTTACTACTCCACAGCAAATCTGATGGAGAGCCAGATAAACCAGATGGTATCCGGCGGAAATGAAAAGCTCCTTCTGGAGTCCTTAAACTGGATGACCAGCACAGACGACAGTAATTCCGTTTCTATTCCATCCAAGAGCCTTGAGTCCACAAGCCTGACAGTAACCGATTATGATGCAGCCTTCTGGAAGATCTGTACCATTGGTCTGATCCCGGGAGTATTCCTTGTTGCAGGATTCCTGATCTGGCTTAAGAGGAGAAAAGCATAATGAAAAAATCGACCAAACTTGTTTCAGCAGTTGTTGTTCTGGCAGTTCTCGGCGGCGTTTATGTGGGACTGAACACCTACGTATCCAAAGAAGAAAAGACAGAGAGCAGCGAAGAGGAAAGCAAAACAGAAGTGTTTTCCGTGAAAACGGATGACATTAAATCCCTGGAATTTATCGTAGACAAGAAGGAAGTGACCTTTGAGAAAAAAGATGATTCCTGGGTGAAAAAGGATGAGACTGCTTTTCCTGTAAATCAGACAACTCTGGATTCCGCAGCTTCCGCCATCAAAAAGGTGGAAGCGGACAGAGTCCTGGAGGATGTGGAGGATCTTACGGAATACGGACTGGATTCTCCATCTAACACAGTAACCGTTGATACCGCTGATGGGACAACGAAGCTTAACATCGGAGATGAGAATACGTCTACGAATCAGTATTACATTTCCAAGGATGATGATGACAGCACGGTATATGTAGTGGCAGCAGATACAGTGTCTCCGTTTATGAATTCCCTTTACGATTATGCACAGGGAGAAGATTTCCCGACAATTGATTCTTCCACAGTGAAAAAGGTCCAGGTCAGTGAGAATAAAGATTCCTATGTCCTGGAAGAAAATTCCGACGGAGCTACCTGGGATGTTTCCGGTGACGGAAACAGCGATAAAGAGTCTGCCGATACAACGGCAGCAGGAAATGTAACCTCCGGACTTGGAAACTTTGCATTTGACCAGTTTGTAAACTACAATGCAGAGGATCTTTCCCAGTATGGCCTTGATAAGCCCTATGCGACGATTACAGTGGATTATCAGGAAGAGGTGAAGAATGACAGCACAGACAGTACAGAATCCGGAGAAAACGATTCTACGGCCTCTGAGAACGATTCTGAGAGCAATGACACTACTGACACGGACAGCAGCTCAGAAGATGCAGACAGCAAGACAACCACAGTGGATAAACAGCTTGTCATTTACGTTGGCGATGAGGCAGGAGATGGCAGCAGATATGTAACGGTAGATAACAAACAGATCTATACAATGTCAACGGATACACTGAGTGCAGTTATTGACAAGACGCCGTCAGATCTCTGGTCACTGATCGTCAATTATCTGTCTGTAAAAAATCTGGATCAGCTCCAGGTTACTTACGGTGAAACAACAAGTACTGTAAATGTTTCACGTGAAACATCCACAGATGATGACGGAAACGAAAAAGAAACAACAACCTATCAGCTGGATGGTAAGGAAATAGAAAGTACAACCTTTACCACCTTCTACAACAAGCTGATAAACATGGCAGGACAGAAGAGACTGACAGACGTTTATACACCAGCTGCAGACCCGGAGATGACCGCTGTATTCACAGACTCTGACAAGAACCAGACAACCGTTACCTTCTGCACATATGACACAAACTATTATGCAGCTGTCGTTGGAGACAAGGTATTTCTTGTAAACAAAATGACAGTAAAAGAAATGTTCAATGCATATGAAACCATGGTAAACGGTGAAACAGAGACAGAAGCCACAGCAACACCAACAGCTGAGGCGGAAAAATAAAATATTAAGAAAATAAATAAAAACACCTCGGAGATCCGCAAATAATAAGGTGATCTCCGAATATCCGTTTGATGATCAGATATTCGGAGACACCACACAGATCAGGATTTTCCGGGGTGTTTTTATGTTGCTATTATTTTACGGTCCTTACAGATGAATAAGGTCCGTATATTTTTTTACCGTTTGTGATGCGGTATGCACGGATACGGTATTTGGTTGCGGTGCCTGGCTTTTTATCGGTGTAGGTTGTATTTTTTGTATTGCCGATAGCTTTCCAGGTTTTACCCTGAAGACGGTAAATGGTGTAGCATAGGTGATGATTCCGTCTGTTTTTGCGGTCAGTGGATTAGATGCATACCAGGTTGCTTTTCCATTGAAAATCGCAGACTTGCAGTCAGAAAGAGCTCCGGTTTGTGAGTAGATCTGAGAAGTCATATTGCCGCTTCTTCTGAATCTGACAGGAATGTTTCTGAACTGAAATCTGCTGCATAGGTCAGGCACGGTGTACTGGCGAGCTTGATTTTCTATAACTGCTATAATTATAGCGTGGAGAATTGACGAGGACAATATAAAAAAACTGTACAGAAGCTCATCTGAGCAACTGTACAGTTTTAATTTTTCTATATCTAACAGAAGGTTCGGGGGAGCTTCTGTCAGTAACTAAGTATTATGCAAGACCTCTTTCTTCCAGCCAGTCGAAGAGAACAACTTTTTCTGCTTTCTTTCTCTTGGTCATGTGATTGAACTGAAGGATCGTCAGGATCGTGAAGATCACTAACAGTGCAACCATTACAATAATGGAAGTGGTAATGCTTCGGCCACCGCTGATCGTTGCACGGAATGCGTCGACCGTATAAGTAAACGGAACGTATGCATGGATCTTTGCAACGAATGAAGGTGAAACCTCAACCGGATAAGTTCCGGCAGATCCTGCAAGCTGAACGACCATGAATACCAGCATCAGGAAGCTTCCTACTTTACCAAGAGTAATGTTGAAGAAGTACATGATAGAGGTAAAGGTCATTGATGTCAGGCAGGCGAAGAGTACGGTTTTGCCCATCTCTGCAGGTGTGAATCCGTTAAATGCACGTAACAGCAGGATCAGGCAGATTCCCTGAAGGATCGCTACCGGATAAAGGACGGAAGCCTTGCTTGCCCACCATGCGAAACCGGATTTCAGTTTGCCCTTATACTGAGCCAGAGGATACATCAGGCAGAATGCCAGTGCGCCGACCCAGAGGCCTACAGACATCATGTAAGGTGCCATTGCGTGTCCGTTATTCGGGACATCGGTAAGTTTTGTTTCATCGTTCACAACAGGAGTTGCGAACATTTTGATTGTTTCATCACTTGCTGAATTGTCTTTTACAGTGGTAGCTCCATCGCTGAGGCTTGTGGTCAGTGTCTTGGAACCGTCTTTCAGTTCTTTCATACCGCTTCCAAGCTTCTTGGAGCCATCATACAGCTGAGAGGAACCGCTCTGGATCTGGGCAGCGCCATCTGCAAGCTGTTTTGCACCATTGTTAAGTGTGCTGTTGTTGCTTACAAGCTTCTCGGTACCGCTGAGAAGTGTTGAGGTACCGTTTGCTAATGTCTTAGTTCCGTTTGCAAGAGTAGTAGCACCGCTGGAAAGGGTTTTGGCTCCTGTTGAGAGCTTTTTGGTACCGTCTGTAAGAGCGGAGCTGTTTTCGGAAAGCTTAGCAACACCATCGGTGTAGGTTGTGATTCCGGTTGTCAGTGTTCCGGAACCATCGGCTAATGCTTTTGTTCCGTCTGCAAGAGTAGCAGCACCGCTGGAAAGAGCCTTGGCTCCTGTTGCCAGTTTCTTGGTGCCGCCTGTAAGAGCAGCACTGTTTTCGGAAAGTTTTGCAATACCATCGGTGTAAGTTGTGATTCCATCTGTCAGTGCCTTAGAACCATCTGCCAGCTGACCTGCACCGGATTTGATATCCGGAAGTGCGTCAGTGATCTGTTTGCCGGCTGTTTTCAGATTCTTTGCACCGTCGTTGAGCTGCTTATCATAAGATGTCAGTTGGTCAAATCCATCGTTCAGAACTTTGATTCCTGCTGCTGCAGCCGGGAAGGCTTTGGCAGTGCCGTCTTCCAGAGACTGAAGTCCTGCGGAAACGTTCTTGGTTCCTGTGTTTACAGCCTGTGCACCCTGATACAGCTGGGTAACACCTGCAGAAAGCTGAGCGATCAGATCTGTAGGAAGCTGACTTGTAGCTGCAGATAACTGCTTTGCACCTGCGCTCATGGTTGTTGCACCTGCACTCATCTGGTTTGCACCATCTGTCATGGTTGTTGCACCCTCAGAAAGTGTGCCGGCACCCTGAGTCAGTCCTCCGGAGATCTGAGTCAGTCCGGAAGCTGCTTCGTTAAGCTTGGAAGCAACAGTATTCAGATTTTCCTGAGTAGAAGAGAGCTGACCGGATACACCAGCTGCAAGCTGTGAAACCTGATCAGAATAGCTGCTCATGTAAGAACCGTCCACGCCAGTCATTCCACCGGCTACGCTGTTTAAAGCGTTGATCACATCATTCAGAGCTGCTGCGGAAATGGTTCCGTCCTCAGAAGCGGTTGCCTGAATCGCCTGAAGCTGTGCTGCTAAATCGGTCATTGTCTGTCCGGCAGTACCGATCTTGGTATTTGCATCAGTAAGTGCTTCCGTTGTCTGCTGTCCGTATCCTGTAAGGATGCTGCTGACCTGATCACCTACCTGTGAGAACTGTGTGCCTGCATTCTGGAGAGCAGGGATCAGACTGTCTGTGATACTGCTGCTGGTCTGACTTGTGATGCCTGCGGCCTGAGTGATATATCCGGCTGCGTTGTTGATTCCGTCTGCGGCATTGTTCATACCAGCTGCAGCACTGTTCATACCAGCTGCGGCTGTGTCCATACCATCCTTTGCGGAAGTAAGGCCGGCTGCAAGCTTGTTGATGGATTCCTGTGTTGTTCCCTCTTTCAGAGCAGAAACCTTATCGTTCAGGGCTTTCAGTCCGTTTTCCAGCTGCTGTGTTCCGGATATCAGTGACTGTGAGTCATCGGTTCCTTTGGTAACACCGGTATTCAGCTGAGAGATACCATTGGAGACTGTTGTGAGTCCGTCTTCAAGTTTTGCAAGCTCTTTGGCACCGGCTGCGAGTTTGCCAGCACCAGCCACATAGGTGGTAGTTCCATCTGCAAGAGTGTCAGCACCAGCTACATACTGTGTTGCTCCGTCGGAAAGAGTATCAATACCTGCACTTAATGCATTTGCACCGGATTCCAGGCTGCTTGCGCCGGATTTCAGTGTATCAGAATTTTTATTCAGCTCATCCACACCAGCGGTGTACTGCTGAACACCTTCATCCAGAGTATCTACACCGGTTGTCAGCTCCGGAACCTTTTCTGTCAGAGCGGCAACGCCGCTGTTCAGCTGGTTTGCACCGGATTCCAGGCTGCTTGCACCGGATTTCAGTGCATCAGAATTTTTATTCAGCTCATCCACACCAGCGGTGTACTGCTGAACACCTTTATCCAGAGTATCCACACCGGTTGTCAGCTCAGGAACCTTTTCTGTGAGAGTTGCAACGCCGCTGTTCAGCTGATCTGCACCATCGTCCAGGCTCTTTGCACCATCGTTAACCTTTGCAACACCATCGGTGTAGGTCTTAAGACCTTCGGTGAGACTGTCAGCACCGCTTACGAAAGTAAGAGTACTGGTGGAAAGCTTCTTAAGGTTTTTGGTAATTGTTTTGTTACCATCAGCTGCTGTATTCAGTCCGTCTTCGATCTTTCCGGATCCGTCTGCAGCTTCCTGCATTCCGTCACCTGCTTCTGAGATAGAATCAAAAACGGTTTCTGTATAGGTTTCCGTAACCTTGGAAGCAATGTTATCACGAAGCTTCAGCATTGCTGTTTCACTGAGCTTGGAGGCGATATAGTTGGTTCCAGGGTTTGTCTCATAGGATAGCTCCATTTGCTTTGGATCGTTGTCCATTACAGTGGCTGCGTTTGCGGAGAAATTTTCCGGAATTTTGATAACCATGTAATAGGTTCCATTGGCTAGACCGTCCTCTGCTGTCTTGCTGTCTACAATGTTAAATGCCATTGAGTCGTTGTCTTTCAGCTCATCCGTCATGTCCTTACCTATGCTTAAGGTCTTGCCATTATACTCGACAGGTTTGTCTTCGTTTACCACGGCCACTGGCAGGCTGTCTACGTTTCCGTAAGGATCCCACATGGATTTCAGAAACAGACCTGCATAGATGATCGGGATTACGATAATGGCGATTACGACGATAAGCATGAGCTTGTTACGAAGTAAGCTTTTCCATTCGTTTTTGATCATATTACCTATCCCTTTCTTATTAAATTGTATTATCAAACATAGTTGATTAATCAAACTTTATTCCAGTAATGGCGACGAGATCTATTAATCATATTAAAATCTATTAATAGCTTTATATTCCATTATCAAACAAAGTGTTGATTTTCTTTACGTGATGTATTATACTAAACACATACCACAGATACAACCATTAAATCTTTACTGAATGTATATTAATAGACGGAAATAATGGAAGTGTCTATTACAAATAAAAAACTGCATAATAGACAAAAAGTACGTTATTTCCTTTGAATTTATGTGCAGTTGGTAATATTAAATGCAGACAGGATTCCTATGTTTCAACACAAATATGCAGCAGATATCTGGTATCGTGTAGGTCGGCGTCGTTAACAATTTTGATCTTGTCAATTCTTAACAACAGCAGATATCTGGTATCATGCAGATCGGCGTAGAGAAAGCGAATGCTTTTATTCGTTTGAAGGATGCATTATGCATTGTATGACAGTTGCAGAGTATCGTAAGTAACAGGTGATTGAGGCGGAGGAAACGTGCTTGCTTTTTCGAATTGCAGGGGGAATTAAGATGGCGGAAAAAGTTGACAGAAGAGTACGTAAGACCAAGGCACAGTTGCGAGCGGGGCTTGCCCGTCTTATGCAGAAGAAGAGTATTAAGGAAATTACGGTAAAGGAACTGGTGGAAGAAGTTGATATCAACCGCTCCACATTTTATCTTCACTATACAGATATCTATCAGATGCTGGAATCCATAGAGGCTGAATTGATGGAGGAAATCACGCATCTGGTGGCAGACTATCCTCTGGATCCTCTTAATAATAAGGAGAGCTCGTATCCTTTTATTGAGCAGATATTTACGATCCTGGATCATAATAAGGATATTTGTATCGCACTTCTTGGAAAGAATGGAGATATGGCTTTTGTGAATCGTATAGAAAAACTGATCGCAGATACAGTGCTGCATCGCTTGTCAATTCGTCTTCCGAAAGACAACCGTGATATTGAGTATGCGTATGCGTTTTGTCTGAATGGATGCGTGGGAATGATCAAGACATGGCTGTCTTCTGAGAATCAGGAGAGTACACAGCATATGGCAGAGCTGACGCATAAGCTGATCGATAATACAACACACATGTATCTGGAGCAGGCACTTAGATAAGAGAAATGTCCGGATGCATGCTGTGAGTCTGGTAAAAAATAAAGAGTATTGTTTCACGTTTGTTTGAGGGAAAACTCATGTTTCACGTGAAACAGTACTCTTTTTTTATTGGCTTTTTGTTGGTTTATAGCATTTCCACAAATTACTGTATGGAGCTCAATGGCTCCGAATATGAACAATGTACTTTTGATGCGTTGATTTCCAAAATTACTATAGATAAATTTTGTTTTTGATGCCGGATCATAAGTTGTTTTTACAGGAAAATAGCTACCTGTTCCAGGAAATGTTCCGGATCTTCCAGATGAGGAAGATGTCTGGTTTCCGGGATCACAGCGGTTTCAATGGAAGAATTCAGCTTCTGATATTCCTCTGCGATAAGAGAAGCGGAAGCTTCTTTTTCTCCGGAAATAATATAGATGCATGCATCGGAAGATTCTACGGCATTATTAATGTTGATATTCAGGTATTTGCCAATGTAGCTGGAATACAGATATTTGGCGTTGGAACCGCCCTTGTGAGCGGATTCATAATAGGTGTCTACCAGTGTATCTGTTACATGGAAGGGATTGTAGAACAGCTTTTCCATAAACAGACTGCTGATGGATTCGCGGGAAGCTACCATATGATAGATCAGAGTTCCGAAAATCGGAAGCTCGATAAAATACTTAAAGAGCTTGTTGTCTTTGCAAGGTGCCTGCTTCAGGGAACTGAAGCTTGGTGGATTGACCAGCATGATCTTGCGGAAATGGTCGGAATTGTTACGGTAAGCCATGATCGCAAAAGAACCTGAGAAACCACTGGCAATAACATCGGTTTCCTCACGAATCACATTCTTGGCAAAATCACAGAGTAACTGAGCAAATACAAAATTGGTATAAGTGATATCCGGTTTTTCGGAACGTCCACATCCAAGAAGATCAATGGTGTAAACGGTATGTTCGGTTGCGAGCTGCTTCTCTATGGCATTCCATTCATAACCGGAAGCACCTGGCATGATATCATGAATAAGAAGAATAGGGGTGCCATGTCCCTGTTTTGTATAAAAAATCTTTCCAAAACGCCAGTCATAGGTTCTACTGTGTGGCTGTTCCAACATATCTTTAAGCTGAGATGTGGCATCTATGAAACGGTTAGCAATATGAATAACACCTGCGGCAGTTCCGACTAAAGCTGCAAGAGTAAGTAGTCTGTGTCCATTTTTCTTCATTAAAAAGCCTCCTGGAATTCGTAAAAATAATCAGGACAGATGTAACGTAATTCAGGTATCTGATCTGATTTTTTCTGAATATTTCTTTGCTTTATTATACGACAGGAACGAAAAATTTACAATGCTTTTGTGGGAACCCTAACCTTGTTATTGTATGCTGACGTTACTGTCCATTCTGTTCTTGACGATGATCGCTAAGTTACTGTTCGTTCTGCTTTCAGTAACGCGCTTCGCAATGCAAAGAATTTATGTTGATCGCATAAATTGGTGCGGTATGGCTTCGGGCTTTCTGCGACCTTCGTTTATAAAAAAACTTACGGAATATTATCAGTGAACAGTAGCATCGCCAATATGCTTCATGATACATAGAAATCAGATTTCGAACCGAATCAAGTAAGTCCCTTGCTTTAATGAAGAGCAATAAGCAGGGGACTTACTTGTATCAGGAGAAGGAAAAGATCCTTCTGATAAACTGCGAAGCAGTTATTTGGTTATGAGCAAGTAGCGAAGCGGATGCTGTTATTCGCTGGAATGCTTTTGTACTTCAGTAAAATACCAAGTGTTTCACGTGAAACATTGGACTTGTTATCCGACAGAGCTGATGCTATACAGGATTACCGAGGATGATGTTGATAAGGGTTTTGTTCAGCATCAGTGTGCGGTTCCATGGATTGAGAATTACTCCCTCAACAGACGGTTCTTGCAATGCAGAAGAAAAAATCTTATCAATATCTGCGGTAAATGTGGACATGATCTTATCACTGCCTTTTAACTCTTCGTCAAAGCTGGTAAATGCAGCCCACCATTGCTTTCCATCGTTGGTTTTGATCGCATGAAGAGAAATTTTTCCATCACCTTTTGGAGGTTCTACAGCAATGATCAGCTGTGCCTGCTCCTGCATTCTGTGACGGATTACGGTGAGAGTATGAGCAAGCATTTCTTCGGTTGCTTCTTTTTGGAGTGCTGCAATGGCAGTTTCGATCTTTTCATTGCCATTTAAAGTCTTGTCTAATTGTTTTTTATAGAAATCGTTGCGATTATTTGTGGTGTTCATGTATAAAATATTCCTTTCAATCAGATGATAAATGACTAGTACAGCGAATATTAAGTAACCGCCATATTGACTTGTCTGATTTTTCATATGCTGCGTTGTCGTCAATCGCCGTAGCCACCGCTACGCCTCATTCCTTCGCCTTGCATATGAGAAAATCATCCTACGTCAATATAGCAGAAACTTAATTTTCGCTGTACTAGTACATTGTTTTCGAAATAACTATACCAATTACTTGTTGGTGAATCCGACTGCACAGATCTAAAAGCCTCAGCATAGCCAGCTACGCTTGCATTTTTATACCTGCACACTCGAATCCACATCCTACGCGATTGGTATAGTTATTTACGAAACAATGTATTAGCCGCAAACTGCAAGGAGTTTGCGAATGCTTTCTTTATGGATTATAGCATTTCAGGGGAAAATGAGGCAAGAGAAGAAGTGTTTTTAACTGAATCAAATAAGTCCCCCCGGTTCGATTTTGAAAAGCAATAATCAGGGGAACTTGCTTGCATCAGGCGAAGTGCAGGCTCCTTCTGATAAACTGTGAAGCACTTATTCGGTTATGAGCAAGTAGTGAAGCGGATGCTTTTATCTGCTTGCATTAAATCAAGAAGTTTGCTGATTATTGATCGCTCCGTTCTTGGTAATACATTTCGCGATGCACAGAAATTATGCTAATCACACAAATTTGCATGGTATGTCCAGGGCTTTCAGTGGTCTTTGCTCACAAAAAAACTCGGAGGATAATATTACCAGTTAACAGTAAGTCCCCTGCTTCAATTACGAAAAAGTAAAAAGTAAAAAGTAATAAGCAGTGGATGGCGTGTATTAGGAAGAATGCAACGGCGTTTAACAGGGAAAGGAATAGTGGGTATGTGTCTGAAAACAAGGTACTGCACTAATTCATGTGGCCACTGTTATGGGTACATTGTAAGCCGGTCCTGATAAATTGCAAAGTAGCTATTGGGTGTAGAACTGCGTAGTGAATACGGGTATTTTTATTCGTTTGATCCCAAATTGGATAGATATGTTTGCACACTTGAAGGCGAGTTGCCAGATACTGTCATCAGTATTCCCCATGATTTCGGTCAGATGCTTTTGTGAACTGGATGGGGAATTAACAAGTTAAGTGAATGTAGTAAAAATGTGTATTTATATGAAAAAATGGAGGGTAAGGCGGAAAATATGGGGGATTTTATAGAAAAACGATATAAGAGTAAGGATGAAATAAAGAGAAATAAGAGATTATTTCTGCGAAGAGAACACTATGATAATGATAATAACACAAACATTAAGTACGATAAAAAGGACTTTATAAAAGAAAATACTGGCAAATAAAGAGAAATAATAGTATATTTACGAATAAAAAAGTATTAAAGTACAAATTATAGTACTTTAAATAAAAAGGTACGATAAAACGTACTTTACACGCATGCACATATAAAAAAGCCTTAAAATATAAAATGTGCACCTGCACACATACGGCAAAAAGATAAAATATAGATCCGTTCCTACTTTAAATATGTGAAATTTTGATTGATCGAATAAAAGAAAGCAGCTGCTTCGATTACAAAAAAACAATAAGCTGTGGGTGGGAAAATACTTGTACTCTTCCTGATAAACTGTAAAACAGCTATTTTGTGTAAAACTATGATCGAATGCAAAAATTTTTGTCCGCATGACTGGGATAAAGGGAAGACAGGGAAGTCTTTTACGGCTTGATTTAGAAGAAAAAAGCCTATTAAGTGAAATTTATTTTATGCCAGTTCTATGCCGGAACCTTATTCAGATACATTTTATATTGGATATTACAAAATGAAACTATGCTTGAAAAAGCCTTTAGTTAACATGTACATAACGAATATATAACAGGATTGGAAGAAAAATGAAATAAATACGCAAATCTTTCGTAAACATAATAAAATAAACAAAAATCGAAAATTCCAGTTTCATAATATTATATTTTTTTCACGAGAGATACATGTATTTCACACTATAAAAACACTCCGGGAAAAGAAGTTTCCATTTACTATATATAGATGCTTTTGGGGAATATAAAGATAACAGCCACATTATTTTGTGGATGGAGTTTCTTGTATTTTTTACATGCTTTCGTGATACAGATAATGCCAGAGAGAATATATCGGAGTATTTTTTTGATATTTCTCATTGATTTTATAATGTGTTCGTAACTGTTCAGTACCCTTGCAGTTACAAGTCAAACCGTGTCCTGGATCGATTTCGTTGATGGCATTTTTAACCGGATCGAGGAAGTCACTTGCTTCAATTATGAATATTGGTTTGATAATCTATCTTCGGATGTTTCACGTGAAACATCCGAAGACAGATTAAGAATAAAGAGTTATAACCCCATCTTTGACAATTGCAGAAATAAAAAACAGCTGTAGTTCGTGCTTATGTGATTTATGGTAGGTTTAATGTAGATTTTAATTGAATCAAGTAATTCACCTGCTTCAATTGTGAATTACAATAAGCAGTGGTTGGGGACTTGCTTGTATCAGGAGAAGTACAGTCTCCTTCTGATAAACTGCGAAGCATTTATTAAACTATGAGCAGTAGTGAAGAGGATGTTTTTATCCGCTTGACTTAAAAAATGTTTCGCAACAACGACAACTCATATGCGCTTTACGGTAGCGTGATATAGTTTTTAATCGAGTCAGGAGGTCCCCTGCTTCAAGTGTAAGAAGCAATAAACAGCGGTTGGTGACTTGCTTATATCAGGAAGAGTACAAGCAAGTTTTAATAAACTGCGGAGCAGTTATTCGGTGTAAAGCTGCGTAGCAACTGCGGATGCTTTTGTTTGTATGACTCGAATCAGGAGGTCCCACTGTTTTTGGCTTCAATTGCAAGAAACGATAAGCAGTGGTTGAAGAACTGCTTCTTATCAGGGAAGAGTAGTTTGTAGTCCTTTTGGTAAATCGCGAAGCAGTTATTCAGTGTAGAACTGCGAATGCGTTTACAGATGCTTTTATTCGCTTGATAATAATAGTAATGTTTTTAGCGTTCAGATAAAATTTGAAAATGCTATAAATGCTGTAAAAGAAAGGAATTTCGATGCCTATGTAGCAGTGTGCAAGGTTCCATAAAAGATAATATATCTATACCGAGAAAATCGAATTATTTTCGAGATTACGATAAATCAGAACAATTTCAGCAAAATATCTATAAATGGGAACTTCATTTCTCGGTACGTTTTTATGGCGTGATGGCGTAAAATATATAGTCTGATTGACAGCAAATAAAACTGGAAGTTTATGCGGAGTTGATGGACTTTATAATCGATGTACTGTTACTGTCAAACTTCTGTTTAGTCCGGAATGAGTTTGGGTATACTACACAATAAATAAAATAATTCAAAACCTATTTTCTATTGTTTCACGTGAAACATTATGTGGCAGTTTAAAAATAAAAGTGTTATAATGATATCCAATGAGTAAAAATCCCTTAAAAAAATAAAAAGGAGGGGTACAATGGGACGAATCATTGCAGTTGCCAATCAGAAAGGCGGGGTTGGAAAATCAACGACAGCCATCAATCTATCGGCCTGCCTTGCTGAAAAAGGGAAAAAGGTTCTTGCCATCGACATTGATCCGCAGGGAAATACGACCAGTGGACTTGGCGCAGACAAGAATGCAGTAGAAAACACCCTTTATGAGCTGCTGCTTGGAGAAGCAGAGACCAAGGATACCATTATAAAGAACGTTGTAGATAATGTTGACCTGATACCATCGAATATGAATCTTTCCGGTGCAGAAATTGAACTGGTTGATCTTGAGGATAAAGAATTTATTCTGAAAAAGATCACGGATAAACTTCGTCGGAAATATGATTACATAATCATGGATTGTCCGCCGTCACTGAGTATGCTTACAATTAATGCTTTGACAGCCGCAACTTCCGTTCTGGTGCCGATTCAGTGTGAGTATTATGCATTGGAAGGTTTATCACAGTTGATACATACCATCGAACTGGTAAGAGACCGATTGAATAAGAGGTTGAAGATCGAAGGCGTGGTCTTTACTATGTATGATGCCAGAACAAATCTGTCACTTCAGGTTGTAGAAAATGTAAAAGAAAACCTGGACCAGAATATATACAAAACGATCATACCGAGAAATGTACGACTTGCAGAGGCACCAAGCTATGGAAAACCGATCAATCTGTACGATTCACGATCTACAGGAGCAGAGAGTTATCGCCTCCTGGCAGAAGAAGTTATAGGCAGGGAGGACGAGTGATGGCTGGAAGAAGAACAGGAGGCCTTGGAAAGGGTCTTGACGCACTGATCCCGAACAAAGCAGGCGGTCCGTCAAAGGAACCTGCAAAAAAGACAAGATCTGCAGCTGTAAAAAAAGACAAACCAACTGAAAAAGATAGTCCGGCCGCAGAACGACTTGTGAAAATTTCCAGCGTAGAACCAAATCTGAATCAGCCCAGAAGACATTTTGATGAGGATGCGCTGCTGGAACTTTCGGAATCCATTAAACAGTACGGTGTTCTTCAGCCGTTGTTGGTATCCGATAAGAAGGATTATTTTGAGATCATTGCAGGCGAACGCCGCTGGAGAGCTGCCAAGATGGCAGGGCTCAAGGAAGTTCCTGTTGTTGTAAAAGAGTTTACAGACCAGGAAATCGTAGAAATTTCCCTGATCGAGAACATTCAGCGGGAAGACCTGAATCCTATAGAGGAAGCGATGGCATACAAACGTCTGATGGAAGAGTTTCACCTGAAACAGGATGAAATCGCAGACAGAGTTGCCAAAAGCAGAACTGCAGTAACTAATTCCATGCGTCTTCTGAAGCTTTCCTCAAAAGTTCAGGAAATGGTAATTGCAGATATGATCTCAGCTGGTCATGCGAGAGCACTTCTGGGAATTTCTGATGAAGCTCTTCAGGAAACAACAGCCATGAAGGTTTTTGATGAAAAACTCAGTGTTCGTGAGACGGAAAAACTTGTAAAGAATCTGGTTTCTCCTGCGAAAAAAGTAAAAACAGAGAGAAACACAGCAGAAGATGCCATTTATGAGAGCCTGGAAGAAAAAATGAAAGGTATCATGGGAACAAAGGTATCCATTCAGCGAAAGAAAAACAACAAAGGTAAAATTGAAATTGAATATTATTCCAGAGATGAACTGGAGAGGATCATTGATCTGTTCGAATCTATCAGATAGGAGGCAGAATGAGCGGGATTTTTGAAAGCATGGGAATTGATTCCGGGATTGTGATCATTGTTTTGCTGATCCTTACCATCATTCTTCTGATCAATGTGGTGAGTAGCAATATGCGTCTCAGCCGTTTGGAACGGAAGTACAAGATGTTTATGAGAGGCGGAGATGCACAGTCACTGGAAAAAGTTTTTGTAAGAAAATTTGCACAGATCGATCGGCTGTATGAAGCAAAGGAAGATCATGATCATGACATCAGCTTTATCAAAAAAAATATGAATGTAATGTTCAGCAAATATGGCGTTGAAAAGTATGATGCATTTGATGATGTAGGTGGAAAACTCAGCTTTGCACTGGCGCTTCTTGATAAAAACAATACGGGTCTGATCTTGAATGCGGTTCACAGCCGCGATAACTGTTTCCTTTATTTAAAGGAGATCGTAAAAGGTGAGTCCTATGTTGTACTTAGTCAGGAAGAAGTGGAAGCTTTGAGAAAAGCAGTAAACTTTGGCCTTGGTGAGATTGAGAAGGAATAAAAAACTGCAAAGAGTAAGAATATTTTTAATACAGGAGGAATATCATGTTAGACATTAAGTTTGTGAGAGAGAATCCGGAGGTTGTAAAGCAGAATATCCGCAATAAGTTCCAGGACAGCAAACTGGAGCTAGTTGACAAGGTTCTCGAACTTGATAAAGAAAACAGAGAGATTAAGCAGGAAGTTGAGGCTCTCCGTGCTGAGAGAAACAAGATCTCCAAACAGATCGGTGCTCTTATGGGCCAGGGAAAAAGAGAAGAGGCAGAAGAGGTTAAAAAACAGGTTGCTGCATCCGGAACTCGTATTGAGGAACTTTCTCAGAGAGAAAAAGAGGTTGAGGAAGAGCTTCTGAAAGATATGATGGTGATCCCGAACATCATCGATCCTTCTGTACCGATCGGTAAAGACGACAGCCAGAACGTAGAGATTGAGAAATTTGGTGAGCCGGTTGTTCCGGATTTTGAAGTTCCGTATCATACAGATATCATGGAGAATTTTGATGGAATCGATCTTGACAGCGCAAGACGTGTTGCCGGTAACGGATTCTATTATCTGATGGGTGATATCGCACGCCTTCATTCCGCAGTAATTTCCTATGCAAGAGATTTCATGATCAACCGGGGATTTACTTACTGCGTACCGCCTTTCATGATCAGAAGCAACGTTGTTACAGGCGTTATGAGCTTTGCGGAGATGGATGCTATGATGTACAAGATCGAAGGTGAGGATCTTTACCTGATCGGAACAAGTGAGCATTCCATGATCGGTAAATTCATTGACCAGATTATTCCGGAGGAAGAGCTTCCGAAGACACTTACAAGCTATTCTCCGTGCTTCCGTAAAGAGAAAGGTGCTCATGGACTTGAGGAGAGAGGTGTTTACCGTATCCATCAGTTCGAGAAACAGGAGATGATCGTTGTCTGCAAGCCAGAGGAGAGTAAGATGTGGTTCGACAAGCTGTGGCAGAATACAGTAGATCTGTTCCGTTCTCTTGATATTCCGGTTCGTACGCTTGAGTGCTGCTCCGGTGACCTTGCTGATCTTAAGGTAAAATCCCTCGATGTTGAGGCATGGTCTCCACGTCAGAAGAAATACTTTGAGGTAGGAAGCTGCTCCAACCTTGGAGATGCACAGGCACGTCGTCTGAAAATCCGTGTAAACGGCAAAGATGGCAAGAAATATCTTGCTCATACATTAAACAATACAGTAGTAGCACCTCCGAGAATGCTCATTGCTTTCCTGGAGAATAACCTGAATGCAGATGGATCTGTAAACATTCCAAAAGCTCTGCAGCCATATATGGGCGGTATGACAAAGATTGAGAAAAAGACACGCGCGTAAGAGAAACGCAGGCTTTTTCAGGGAGGTGTTCTTGTGCACAGTTATTTAAAGACCGTTGGTTTTTCACAGATTACCAGAAGAAGTGAAATAAAAGAGATCATCCGTGATGTGATCGCAAGCTACGATGAAAAGGTTTGCGTGGAAAATCATCCGGAAGGCGTATTTGTACAGTTTTCCAAGAATTATGGCTGTGACTGTGGAATCAGCGTTTGTGGTCAGTACGATGAGAACGGTGAGTTTCACGTGGAATATTATTTCCCATTTTTCAGGGGAACAGGAATCACATCCAGGGAAAAAGTGACTGTTGAACGTCATACAGATAAGGAATCTTATGCAGGAGCATGTGATGATTTACGTATTGGCGTGACTATGATCTTTTATCTGCAGAATCTGGCAGAATATATGCAGGAGAAATACAAAGGCCTGAAAGACCCGGGGGACCGTCCGGTGACGGTTTCCGGTCTGGCTTCTGAGGGAAAGATCCTGTTTCCGCTGCAGAAGGATAAGGAAGCGGTAAAGGTGGAGAGAGAGCTTTCCAAAAACAGGACTAATCTGATTGCAGCAGCGCGTAATGGTGATGAGGAAGCTATGGAGAGTCTTACAATGGAGGATATGGATACTTACTCCATGATTTCCCAGAGAATTGTTACAGATGATGTTCTCACGATCGTGGACTCTTATTTCATGCCTTATGGAATCGAATGTGATCAGTATAATGTTCTTGGTGAGATTCTGGATATCATGAAATTTAAGAATATCCTGACAGGTGAAGAAATCTGCCAGATGACTATAGAGAGCAATGATATACAGTTTGATATCTGCATCAACAGCAAAGATCTTCTCGGTGAACCGGCAGTTGGACGCCGCTTCAAAGGAACAATCTGGCTGCAGGGTCAGCTGCACTATTAAGTTTTCGAATTTAGAATTAATTCTTGTAATTTCAAAATAAATATAGTAAAATAATGGTTGTGAAACTTTTGGAAGTGTTCGAAATGTTTCACAACTATATATGTCCATATAGCTCAGCTGGATAGAGCACTCGCCTCCTAAGAGAAAGCCGAGGCATTCCCCAAAGGGAAAAAATGAAAAACAACTTTCAGTTCGAATCTATTCTGAAAAATGCTAATGGTGACAACAAAGCATTCCCCAAATTGGGGAACGTTCTAATGTTACCAAATCAAAAAAATCTGTAGATTGACAACTCGAAAAAGAGTTGATAATCTTATATATGGCCGAAGGGAAAAATCCCAGAAACCCAGTAAAATCAAGGGTTTGCGGCATGTGTCGTCATAGCTCAGCTGGATAGAGCACTCGCCTCCTAAGCGAGGGGTCGGAGGTTCAAATCCTCTTGGCGACGGGCTTCAAAGCGT
>OLIW01001098.1_pt1 | contig 26065 bp, 18 predicted proteins | sample 1601321 | NCBI WGS metagenome assembly OLIW01 (sample SAMEA2452114, study PRJEB22498) | human gut metagenome
TTGGCCGATTTACAGGGTATCGAAATTCGTCAGGGGGATAAAAAATATCGTTTGGGTGAAATTGCAGAAATTGCGGTTACAACAGCTCCTAAGGAGATGATCAGAAAGAATCAGAATCGGGTGGGGGAGGTGACAGCGATGTTGGAGAAAGATTATTCGTTAGGACGGATTACACCGGCTGTACGTGCTTGTATTGCAGAAATGGAATTTCCGGCTAAGTATTCGGCTAAAATTACAGGAGAGGAAGAAAAGCGGGCGGAGTCTTTTAATGGTTTAGGGTTTGCTCTGATCTTGTCCATTGTATTGGTATATATGGTCATGGCTGCACAGTTCGAGTCTTTGAGGCATCCTTTCACTATTTTATTGACGATTCCTTTGGCAGGAGTAGGAAGTATATTGGCCTTTTTGATTACAGGCCAAACGTTAAATATGATGGCTTTTATCGGTATTATTATGTTGGCTGGTATTGCTGTCAATAGTTCGATTATTTTGGTAGACCGTATCAATCAATTGAAAGCACAAGGATTCGCTTTAAAAGAGGCCGTTATGCAAGCTGCGCAACAACGTATCCGTCCTATTATCATGACGAGTTTGACCACCATTTTGGCTTTATTGCCCATGTGTTTTGGTTTTGGAGAAGGAGCTTCTCTCCGATCTCCTATGGCTTTAGCCGTAATTGGAGGCTTACTGACTTCTACCTTGTTGACGTTGATTGTTATCCCTTGTGTATATTATATTTTTGACCGGAAACCCGAATCTCTGAAAAGAGAAGAGGTTTAATTTTAGGGCTTTGTGCTATTTTAATTTATGATATGAACAGATTGATAAAACGGCGGGTGCTGATTTCAATGCTTTTCATCGGATTGACACTGATGGGATATTTTTCCTATCGTTTTCTTCCGATGGAATTATATCCGAATGCTGAGTTGCCTGAATTAACTGTAAATATCGGAGCTTCTACAGAATTGGATCCAAAATATATTGAAAATCAAGCGGTCATTCCGGTAGAAGGGGTAATCAGCACGATGGAGGGTGTAGAAAAGATAGAAACCCGTATATCTCCCCACAATGCGGAAATAAGAGTTACTTTTTTGAAAGGGACGGATATAAAATATGCCTATCTGAAACTGGAAGAAAAGATTAAAGCGATTTCAAAAAATATTCCGGAAGAATTCAGAACGATTGTCAACAAAGCTCCTACCGGAATGATTAGCTCCCAATTTATGTCCCTGTCTGTATTGGGGGAGGAGGATGTAGACTATGTCCGGAATATTACAGATCAGGATATTGCTCCTGTATTGGAGAATGTAGACGGAGTCGCTGCTGTGGCGGTGATGGGGGGACGCCCAAAAAGTGTGGAGGTTATCGTGGATCAGGATAAATGTGAAGCGTTGAAAATTACCCGGTCTCAGATTCGCTCTCTTATCAGCAAAAATATGGCTGAAAAAACGTTTGCCGGTCCGGTCTATGAAAATAATAAACGATATTTTGTCAATGTTACTGCCGAATATCTGAAAACGGAGGATTTGGGAAACATTGTCGTGGCTCAAGGACCTGTCTTACTGAAAGATATTGCTGAAATAAATTTTGGTATTAAAGAAGAGGAATCTTATTCCCGTACGAACGGTAAGGAGGTGATCACTTGTGTTTTGGCAAAATCTCCTCAAGTAAATGTAATTGAGCTTTCGGAAAAAGTCCGGAAAGAAATCAATCAGTTGAATGAAGAGTTAAAGTCTAAAGGTGTCAGTATTCAAGTGGATATGGATGTCGCAGAAACGATGAGTGACAATATCGACACGATTGTAAATTTGGGAATTACCGGAGCAATTCTGGCTATATTTATTCTTTATTTGTTTTTGCGCAACTTCAGGATTGTAACCATTATTGCTTTTGCGATACCGATTTCCGTTTTTTCTTCTTTTTATTTTTTCTATTTAGCCGGAATCACGATAAATACATTGACTCTTACGGGAATTGCTTTAGCTGTGGGGATGTTACTGGATAATTCTGTGGTAGTCATGGAAAATATTTTTCGTCTCCGGGCATCGGGAGTTTCGGGAGAAGAAGCTGCTGTGAGGGGCACAACGGAAGTCTGGAAATCGATTTTTGCGGCGACTCTCACGACCATCACTGTTTTTCTTCCTTTTTTGTTTGCCGATAATTTTATGATCAAATTAATCGGAGAACATGTGGGAGTTTCTATTATCGCTACCCTTACGATTTCTTTAGTTGTAGCTTTGTTATTGGTACCGATGGCGATTCATTTTTTTATGACCCGTCGGGAAGACCGGGTGAATTTTAGTACGCTTTCCATACATAGTCGTCCGGTACAAGTTTATATTGCTATTTTGAAGATTTGTTTGCGCAAACCGACCCAGGTCGTTTTGATTGCTTTGCTGGTTTTGGCCGCTACGGTTGCTTTATCATTGACCTTAACTTTAAATACTTTAAAGGAAATAGAGACGGATACTTTTGATGTATATATCACCTCTCCGGGAGGCTATACTTTAGAACGTACAGATGAGATGATCCGGCGGTATGAAGCGGTTTTGATGGAAGTTCCGGAAATTGACAAGATTACTGCAAAAATTTATGCGGCAGAAGCCAATATAACGATAAAGCTAAAGGAGGACTTTGAAAAGTTAGATCATAGGGACCTCAAAGAACTGAAAAATACGGTGTTGACAAAAGCCAGACAGCTTCGGATACGGGATATTAGTCTGGAAGCCAAGTCCGGAAGTGAGAATTTCCGGGGTGACGGAGGGAATGCCATGATAGGAGGAGGACAAGAGTTATTGAAACTCATGGGGTTGGGAAATCAAAGTGAAAAAATTGTAATCAAGGGACAGGATTTTGAGAAGATGGAAAATCTGGCTGAGTATTTGGAATATCAGCTTCATGATTTAGAAAATGTCAGTTATGCCTGGGTGAATACTTCCCGGGGTAAACCGGAATCCCGTATACAATTCGATCAGTATTTAATGGGTATATATGACGTTACACCAGCCGGTGTCATTACGGAATTGACCAATTTTGCCCCTGAAAATACGACGGAAATAAAATATAAAGCAGGAGAAGAAGAGTATGATATTTTGATCAAAGACAAAAAATATGCAGAGGCGGAAAAAGAAGATAAAAAACCGGAGCGGACACTGGAGGAGTTGCGTAATTTAGTGGTCCGGAATGAGAAGGGGGCTTTGATTGAGTTGAAAAGTTTTGGAAGTATTAATCTGACGCGGGGACAAGGAAATATCAGCCGGGTGAATCAGGATAAGGAAATAGAAGTCAGTTACCGTTTTACCTCGGATGTAAATGAATCCAAAGAGTTTTTAGAAACTGCCCGGCAGGAAATTGATGAATTGGTACAACGGACGGATATTCCGGCAGGTTTAGCCATAGAAGTAGTACACGAAGAAGAGGAAACACAGGAGTTTACTTTTTTAATACTGGCAGCTTTCGTCGTGATATTTATGATCTTGGCTTCTGTTTTTGAATCGCTCAGTGCTCCTGTCGTTTTGATGTTTTCTATTCCTTTAGCCGCTATTGGTTCTTTGTTGGCTTTGCTTTTTACCAGTAATTCGGTCATGAATGCGAATGTCATGACAGGTTTTATCATATTGATCGGTATTGTGGTAAATAACAGTATTATATTGATTGACTATACTTCCTTATTGAGACGGCAGGGGAACCGGAGACAGCGGGCTTTAATTATTGCCGGGATTTCCCGTTTGCGACCTATTTTGATTACGGCCATCACGACTATTGTGGCCATGTTACCTTTAGCTCTTGGTAAGGGGGAATTTGTCGCTGGATTAGGAGCTCCTTTTGCCATTACAGTGATAGGAGGATTGACCATGAGTACTTTGTTGACTCTGGTGATTATTCCAACTTTATATTCCGGTTTGGAAGATGCCTTGAAGCGTTTGCGGAGCCAGCGTATCGGCATGAAGGTTTTGCAAGGAATCTTGTTTCTGGGGGCTGTTTTTGTCATTTTTATATTTGTTGATGCTTTATTGTGGCGCATTGCTTATCTCGTGATAGCAATTATTCTGATACCAGGAGTGACTTGGTTCATGGAAAGCAGCCTCAGGAGAGCCAACAGTCATATTATTCCGGAAAAAGAAGAAATACGGATACAAATACGAAATCTGGTCAAAATATACGGAAGGCCGGGGGAATTTAAGAGAGAATGGAAGTCGGGTTTACGTATCCGGCAGCGTTTGGGATTAGAAAAACATTTTTTGCATTGGAGAGATATGCGGGCATTGATCTGGCTGGTGCCTTTCAGTATCTTTTTATTCTATTTCGTTTATTGTTATCAAACCCTTATTTTCTGGGCGTTGTTTTTTGCTGTAGGAGCTTGGTTATTGGTCCTTCAAATCGGGCGGATGTTTCAGGAAATGGTCTATTTTCATTCCTTAAAGAAAACCGGACGCATTTTGGATATTTTTTTCTTTGGGTGGTATTATATTTCCCCTTTTATTTCCCTGTGTTGGGCTATTGTAAAATTTCAGAACAGTGGAGGAGCGATTTTGTTGGGTATAGTATGGTATGCTGGAATTTTAGTAAAATATTTATCCGATCGCATTCATAAATATAATATCAATATCGATTTGATTGAGGGGAGCTTCAGGGGTATTCGGAAAGGTTTTTACCGTATGGCAACAAAGGTTCCTTGGATAGGTTACCGGAAAGAACCATTTAAGGCTTTAAATGCGGTATCTTTGGATATACAGACAGGTATGTTCGGTTTGTTGGGACCGAATGGAGCCGGAAAGACGACATTGATGCGTATTATTTGCGGTATTTTTGAACAGAGTTACGGAAAAATTTTTATCAATGGCATCGATACGCAGTTGAAACGGGAAGAATTACAAGGGCTGATAGGATATTTGCCTCAGGAGTTCGGAACTTATGAAAATTTGACTTCCTGGCAGTTTCTGGAATATCAGGCGCTTTTAAAAGGAATTTATGATCAGGATGTCCGGCGAAGGCGTGTCCGGGAAGTATTGGAAGCTGTACATATGTATGAAAACAGGGATAAGAAAATCGCCGGCTTTTCCGGAGGTATGAAACAACGGATCGGTATTGCTCAGACTTTGCTTCATCTACCCCGGATTTTGGTTGTAGATGAACCCACTGCCGGCCTTGATCCCAGGGAAAGAATACGCTTTAGAAATCTGTTGGTAGAATTGTCCCGGAACCGGATTGTGATTTTCTCTACTCATATTATTGAAGATATTGCCAGTTCTTGTAATCAGGTAGGTGTCATTAACAAAGGTTCCTTAAAATATTGTGGTACTCCTTCGGAAATGGTACGGATTGCAAAAGATGTGACCTGGGTATTTGAGATTCCGACAGAGGAATTTGCTCAGTTGCCCGCTGATTTATTGATTGTACACCATATCCGTTTAGGGGAGAACATCCGGGTGAGATGTCTTTCAGAGACACAGCCTGTTCCGAATGCCGTACATACGAATCCGGTACTGGAAGATTCATATTTATGGCTTTTGAGAGGCGTAAAGCTCGCAAACCGTGAAGAAATTATCACACAGTAGGGAAAAATGTTCAGGAAATTGAATCTGTTAATTGGAGAAAGATGAAAAAATATTTTTGGAATAATCTGGCTCGTTTAACCTATTATAATATCAAAATTATTTTTGGGAATAAGTTTGTATATTTTATGCTCAGTGCGGTGTTGTTTTACGTGTTGACTGTATTTATTAATTTATTGACTGAAGCCGATATTACAGAAGCTAAGGGATTTAATATGCTTTTGATTCCTTCGGTGCTCTTAATTTTTTATCCGATGTGCTTTGGTATACAGAACGATCAGGATGCTAAAATTATAGAGATTATTTTTGGAATACCGAATTATCGTTATAAAGTCTGGTTGTTTCGTTTATTAGTGGCTTATGCGATTTGCTTTGGCATTACTTTAGGCCTGGCTTTTTTGACCGATTGGTTACTGGTAGAAGTCCCTCCGGTAGAATTGACCTTACAAGTGTTGGTGCCTGTCTTTTTTATCGGGATGCTTTGTTTTTTCTTGAGTACCGTTATAAAAAACGGGAATGGTACAGCTGTCGTCGTTATAATTTTAGGATTGATCTTCTTTATTCTGGACAAGGTGTTGGAAGTCAGTAAATGGAATATTTTTTTAAACCCTTTTGATATTCCTTTGGATAAGAATCCTGCTATTTTTTTTCAAATTTTATGGTATAACCGGATTATTTTAGGGATTGCTTCTCTTGTTTGTTTATTGGCAGGGCTTTATAAAACCCAAAACCGGGAAAAATTTATCTAGCTGAAGCTAAAGTTAAAAATTTTTATTTTATACCTGTGCGTCCGAGTTTTTCATTGAGTTTAGCCCGGATGCGGTTAATCGTACTTTTTTTGATAATCCAAGGGAGGATTTCGTTGCTTTTACCACTATTCTGGAGTTCAAGAATTTTATTGTCGGCTTCCCGGGTCATAATTTCCAGGCGTCTCATTTTGTAATTGTCGACAATCTTGGGTAGTAATTCCGACAATACCGTTTCTTCTTTGAGAGCAGTGCTATCGCCTGTCCACATTTTACTTAACTCATAAGGTTCACTGAGGATACTTGCTACGGTACTACTGATTTGCGGGTTGGTGTGGCCGCTGAAGAATTTTGCAGGAATAAATCCGGCCGTTTTGTAATGTATCCGGTATTCCTTTTGAATTTCACACAAACCGGGATGAAACAATTCCAGGTCGTCTTCCGCCAGTTCTTCTATAATGTATTCTCCTACGCTTACAGAATAAGGAAATCCGTTACGGGAATCTTCATAAAGTTCCTGATTTCCGAAAAGAAGTAAATAACGGATCAGTACCATTTCCTCTGTTTCGCATAAATTATCGGTAGACGCCGGCGTGGGAGGTGTTTTTTTTACACTGGGGTTTAATTCATGCCGTACGATGTAATTGTAATGAGCCGCTTCTGCATTTTTACCTGTCCGGATCCGGGCGATTTCGTTGTATAATATGCTTTCTTCCACCTGCATTTGAGTGGCTGTTTCACGAATATACACAGAACGGGTGATATTATCGGGAATAAGGGATATACTCCGGACAATATCGGTAATGAGACGGGCTTTTTCGATAGGATCGCTTCCGGCTTGTCCTAAGAGTAAACGGGTTTTAAAATTGATAAAGTCTGTTTCGTGTTGGGCAATATAATCTGATAATTCCTGAGGCGAACGGGATTGGGAAAAAGAATCCGGATCTTCGCCATCCGGAAGGAGCACCACTCTTACATTCAACCCTTCTTCCAGTACCAGATCAATTCCCCTTAAGGAGGCTTTTATTCCGGCAGCATCTCCATCGTAAATAATCGTCACATTCGGAGTAAGCCGTCGGATAAGCCGTATTTGTTCTATCGTCAGAGAGGTGCCGGAAGAGGCTACCGTATTCTCTATTCCTTTGCGGTGAAAAGAGATAACATCCAGATATCCTTCTACCAAATAACAACGATTGTGTTGCACAATGCTTTTTTTGGCAAAATAAATTCCGTATAAAGTACGACTTTTGTGGTAAATTTCAGATTCCGGGGAGTTCAGGTATTTAGCGCTTTTTTTGTCATTCGTCATAATCCTGCCTCCAAAAGCGATAATTTTTCCGGCAATATCCCGGATAGGGAAGATCACCCTAGCCCTGAAGCGGTCGAAAAGTCCTTTTTCAGATTCAATTGTCAAACCTGTCTTTACCAGATATTCCTTTTTATAGCCGCTGGAAAGAGCAGATTGAGTAAGACTGTCCCATTTTTCAGGACAATATCCCAGACCGAATTTTTCTATGGTAGTGAGGTCCAAACCTCTTTTATGTAGATAACTTAATCCTACCGATTTCCCTTCATCAGTATGGAGCAATTGATCTACGAAGAATTGCTCGGCATAATTCGTGACGATCAGCATACTTTCCCGTTCGCTTTTTTCTTTTTTCTCATCCTCGCTCAGTTCCTTTTCTTCTATGGTGATGTTGTAACGGGCAGCCAGATAACGTAAAGCTTCCACATAGGACATTTGCTCGTGTTCCATAATAAAATTTACGGCATTTCCTCCTTTACCGCAACCGAAACATTTGTATATACCTTTGGCCGGAGATACGGTAAATGAACCCGTTTTTTCATTATGAAAAGGACAACAACCGACATAATTTACTCCTCTTTTTTTGAGATGTACGAAGTCTGAAACAACTTCATAAATGTCTGCTGCATCGAAAATTTTCTGTATGGTTGCCTGATCTATCATAATGCAAATTTATAATAAAAAACGTAGTATTGTATTCATTCAAAAGTTTTAATATTCAAAGAATGTAAGGAGAGAAGGGAGCTTTGCTTTGGTAGAAAACCTTTTTTATCCGTAAAATAGGTATAGATTTATACTTTTGAATATCCGGGTATTTTTTGGCTTAATAGCTATTTTTAACACTTAAGATGATATTGTGTACTTTAATTTCTTTAATTTTGCGCCCTAGGAAACGAAAAATATGAAAAACGTTTCCATTTCTAAAATGTTTCATTTCGATTAAGAAAGGAGAATAAGGTATGAATTTTTCCAAAGAAGAATTATTAGCGAATATTTCAGATTTGTTTCTGACTTATGGTTTACGCAGTACTTCTATGGAAGATATCTGTAATTATTTGAAAATATCGAAAAAGACCCTTTATCATATTTTTGAGAACAAAGATGATGTGGTAGAACAGGTGATGTTGTATCGGCTTGAAAGTATTCGAAAAAGAACTACCTCCAAAAAGATTTCGAAAATAGGCCCGGTTCTGGTGGTATACGATATAAAGAAGCATATTATAGAAAACTTGAATAGCCGTATGCCTGCAAATTATTTTGATTTAAAGAAATATCATCCGGAGGTAGATAAAAAAATCCGGACGGAAAAAGATAAAATAATGAAATCCGTTTTGAAAGGTGTGCTATGCGTGGGGATAGAAGAGGGTTTTTTTAAAAAAGAGGTGGATATGGAATTGCAGATGTTGCTTTTAAATAGGCAGCTCAGTTTTTTAGAGGAGTTAGAACGGCCTTTGGATACAGATTATCCGGTTCCCTTGCTGATCTCAACCATTGTGGATAATTTTATTTTATCTATATCGACAGAACGAGGAAGAAAAGAATTTGAAAATATAAAGAAAGAAGAAAAAATTTAAAGAAATAAAAAAATGAAGGTATAAAAGGTTGAAAAAAACAGCTTATGAGAAGATGGCATAAATTTTGTCAGGAATTTAAAGTATTTTGTGTTTGCTTGTAATTAACATAAATTGGTGAGATGAAAAGATTTATTTTAGTTGTAATGATTGTTTTTATGATACCTTTTTTAGCGGGAGCTCAGGAGGTACAAGAATTATCGCTTCGGAAAGCGATAGAATATGCGGTAGAGCATAATAAACAGTTACAAGTTTCCCGGAAGGATATTGATTTATATAGACAGAAAGTTCGGGAATCTGTTTCGCAGGGGCTTCCTCAGGTAAATGGTAGTTTGGATTACAGTACGAATTTCGGGTATAAAATGAATTTCGGTGGGTCTGCCATCAAAATGAAGGACCAGTCCAATGTGGGGGCAACCTTGTCACAATTGATTTTTAGCGGACAGTGGATATTGGGCATACAGACCAGTAAGATTGCCGAACAGATTGCAAATCAGCAAGTGAATATTACGGAATTGGATATCAAAGAAAACATATTCAATACGTATTACGCTATTCTGGTGAGTGAGCGTTTGCGGGATATTATTAAGCAGAATCTGGAGAATATGGATCAGATATACCAGCATACTAAAAATATGTATGATGCCGGTACAGTAGAGATTACAGATGTCGATCAGATCCGGATCAATGTAGGGCAATTAAAAAACAATTTGTTAGCATTGGACCGGAATGTAGAAGTGAATTATAATCTTTTGCGTTTACAATTGGGATTACAGGCAGAAAACCCGGTTCGGTTGACAGATCCTTTGGAAAGTTTTTTAGGACAAGAAGATTATGTAAAATTAGCGGTAAAGCAATTTGAAATTAATAACAACCCGGAATTTCAGTTGATGCAGACTCAGGAAGAACTGAGTAAAAAAATGGTCGGTTTGCAGAAATGGACTTTCGCACCGACGATCATAGGTACTTATTCTTATAATTATAAATTATTGAAACCGGATTTTGATATGAGCCCTAAGCATTCGGCTGTGATATCGATGGATATTCCTATTTTTTCCGGTCTACAGCGTAAGGCTCAGTTAGAGCAGGCTAAAATAGAACTGGAACAGACTTCTCTCAACAAAAGTTTGCTGGAAGATCAGTTGTATGTAAATGAAAAACAGTATAAATACGAATTAAAAAATGCTACTGAAAATTATTATTTGCAGAAAGAAAATATTCAGGTAGCCAAACGGGTTTTAGAGAATATTCAGCGAAAATATGAATTTGGAGCCGTATCCAGTCTGGATTTGACGCAGGCGAATAATAATTATCTGGAAGCAGAAAATAATTATACCAATGCTTGCTTGACTTTATTACAGGCAGAAACGCAATTAGAGAGATTATATAACAGTCTGACTTATTAAGAAATAATAATTATAAATACTATGATAAGGAATATCATTTTTACGCTATTGGCCATTACACTGGTGATGGGATGCTCGTCGAAAAAGAAAGACATGCAAAAACAAGAAACTGCAGAGGCTATCCCGGTGAAAGTAATGAAGTTGGAAAAAAAGAATATTGCGAAGACATTGGATTATACTGCTACTTTGCAGGCGGATGAGCAGGTATATTATGCTCCGGCTGCTACAGGGCGTATTGGAAAGATATATGTGGAAGTCGGGGACCGTATTAGAAAGGGACAGTTATTGGTTGAAATGGATCCGACAAATTTACGTCAGGCAGAAGTGCAGTTGAAGAATTTAGAGACAGAGTATAACCGGGCGGTTAAATTGAATGAAACCGGGAGTATTTCGAAACAAGCTTATGATGCGGCGGTGACGAATTATGAAGTTGCAAAATCCAATTTTGATTTCTTAAATGAGAATACAAAAATGTTGGCTCCTTTCGACGGCATTGTAACCGGGAAGTATTTTGAGGATGGGGAACTTTATACAGGTGTAGCTATGGGAGGTGCTGCGAAACCTTCTATCATTGCTATTGAGAAGATTAGTCCTTTAAAAGCATATGTGAATCTTTCCGAACAGTATTTCCTTTCGGTAAAGAAAGGTACTCCGGTAGAATTGAAGAGCAATATTTTCCCCGACCGTACTTTTAATGGAATGGTTAATATTGTCTATCCGACAATAGATCCTGCTTCCCGTACTTTTACGGTTGAGGTAAAGATTCCGAATAAGGATGAGGCTCTTCGGCCGGGAATGTATGGAACGATTAATTTCTTTATCGGAGAAACGGAAACGGTAGTGGTTCCGGCTCTTGCAGTGTTGAAATTGCAGGGAGCAAATAACCGCTATGTATTTTTAAACAAAGAGGGGAAAGCTAAGCGGGTGGATGTTACACTGGGACGTCGTTTTGAAGATCAGGTGGAAGTTATCAGCAATGAGATTGGGGAAGGAGATGAATTGGTCGTTGTGGGACAAGGCCGGCTTGTAGATGGGAGTTTACTTTCTATCGTAGAGTAGAAAGAATAATCTTTAATTTTTAAATTTTAATTCAGAAACATGAGTATATATAATACAGCGGTAAACAAGCCTATTTCCACACTGATGGTTTTTTTGGCTATACTGGTGCTGGGCGTGTTTTCCTATGTTCAGTTGCCTGTAGATCAATATCCGAAGATGGATCCGCCTTATATTACGGTAATGGCTACTTATCCAGGAGCTAACGCCTCGGATATTGAGGAAAATGTGACGAAAATATTGGAAGACCAGTTGAATTCAGTGGATGATCTGAAAGAATTGACTTCTACTTCCTATGATAATTTGGCTGTCATCTCCTTGGAATTTGAGTGGGAAGCTAATTTGGACGAAGCTTCTAATGACGTACGGGATGCTGTCGATAAGGCTATGAGTAATTTGCCCGACGATATCGATCGGCCGACTATTATGCGTTTCAATACCTCTATGATGCCTATTTTGATTTATGCAGTGACAGCACAGCAATCCTATCCGGGCTTGAATAAGATTTTGGACGATAAATTAGTGACCCGTTTGAACCGGGTGGATGGAGTTGCCTCCGTAACTTTGGCCGGAGCACCGGAACGGGTGGTATATGTGGAGGTCGACCCGAATCAGATGGATGCCTATAATTTGACACTGGAACAGGTCGGTAATAAAATTTTAGCTGAAAATAAGGACGTTCCTTCCGGTAATGTGAAGATGGGATTGTCAGACTATACCCTTCGGGTAGAAGGAGAATTTGAAGAGAGCGACCAGATCAAAGATATTGTATTAGGGACTCAGAACGACAAAACTATTTATCTGCGTGATATTGCTAAAGTACGGGATACTTTGAAAGATATTACTTTGGAGCAATCTATCAACCGGGGAAGAGGCGGTGTGTTGCTGATTACCAAGCAGACCGATGCCAATGCTGTGCAAATTGCGAAACAAGTGAAGAAAGAATTGGCTATCGCTCAAAAAGATTTACCTACAGATATCAACTTTGAGATTATTGTGGATAATTCCGATTTTATTGTGAAGTCTATCAATAATCTGCAGGATTCTTTGATGTATGCCTTAATCTTCGTCGTATTGGTGGTATTCCTCTTTTTAGGACGTTGGCGAGCTACGTTTATCATTGCTTTGACTATCCCGATTTCGTTGATTGTTGCTTTTATTTATTTGTTTGCGACCGGAGAATCGTTGAATGTGATATCGTTGTCTTCGCTTTCTATAGCGATCGGTATGGTCGTGGATGATGCCATTGTAGTGTTGGAAAACGTAACGAAACATATTGACCGGGGAAGCCGGCCGCGGGAAGCTGCTAAATACGGTACAAATGAGGTATGGTTGTCCGTAATTGTGACGACATTGGTGACAGTGGCCGTATTTTTCCCACTGACATTGGTAACCGGAATGACGGGTATTTTGTTTAAACAATTAGGGTGGATCGTATGTATCACCGTGTGTACTTCTACAGCTACAGCTATTTCCTTAACTCCGATGTTGTGTTCCCAGCTGCTGAAGATACAGGAAGTGAAGGATAATGGGAAGTTTAGTTTTTATGCGTTTGTTACCCGTTCGTTGGATAAACTGGATGCCTGGTATGAACGGTTAATTCGTTGGGTACTTACCCATAAAATATTCGTTATTTCATTGATGTTGGGTATATTTATCGGTTCTTGCAGCATGATGCGGTATATCAAAACAGACTTTATGCCTCAGAACGACCAGGGATCTATGTCTGTTTATGTAAAGATGCAGACCGGTCAGCGGGTGGAGGAATCGAAACGGGTAGCTTTCGATATTGATTCTGTCATACGGACTGAGATTCCGGAAGTTACCATTATCAACCTTTCGTATGGTAGCGAGGAGGAAGCTTCTTTTGCTTCTATGATGAACTCTACCGGTAATAATATTTTAAATATGCGGGTGAGGGTGAAAGACGTGAAAGAGAGAGACCGGGATATATTTGTAATTGCCGACCAATTGCGGGATATATTGAAACGTTTTCCCGATATTCTGGAATATACGGTTTCTACTTCCAGTAATTCCATGACCAGCAATACGGTAGATATTGAAATAATGGGTCACGACTTTGATATGACAAGTCGTTTGGCAAATGAGATTGCAAATAAAGCGCGTCAGATTCCGGGGGCAGAAGATATTAAGATCAGCCGGGATAATGATAAACCCGAAATGCGCGTCTATTTGGACCGGGATAAATTGGCCCGTCATGGTTTGACTACTACGGAAGTCGGAAATGCTTTGAGAAATCGTATTTATGGTTACCGGAACAGTAAGTTTAAAGAAGATGGGGAAGAATACGATATCATTGTCCGCTTTGAAGAAAAATATCGTTCGTCTTTGACGGAGTTGGAAAATATTCTGATTACCGACGGAAAAGGAGAAAAAGTCCGTCTGAAAGAGTTAGGAGAGATCAAGGAATATTATTCTCCACCTAATATCGAACGGAAGAGTAAGCAGCGGATGTTGAAAGTATCTATTAGTCCTAAAGCAGGAGTAGCCATGGGAGAAATTGCAACAGCTGCCCAACAAATGCTCGATAATTTGGAAGATGTGCCGCAGGAAGTAAGCTTGTATATCGGAGGTGGATATGAAGATCAGCAAGAGTCGTTTAGCTCTTTGTTTATGTTGTTGTTGCTTTCTTTGATGCTGGTATATATTGTGATGGCCGCTCAGTTTGAATCGTTTAAGATGCCGTTTATTATTATGTTGTCTATACCTTTTGCATTTTCCGGAGTGATTCTGGCTTTGCTGATCACTCATACCACCTTGAGTGTAATTGCAGCTTTGGGGGCAATTATGTTGATCGGTATTGTGACGAAGAACGGTATTGTATTGATAGACTTTATCAATTTGATGAGGGAGCGGGGTGTTCGGCTTTACGATGCTATTGCCCAGGCTTGTCGTTCTCGTTTACGTCCGGTTCTGATGACTTCTTTAACCACCATTTTAGGTATGGTGCCTATGGCATTGAGTGTAGGGGAAGGTTCTGAAACCTGGCGTCCGATGGGTGTTGCCGTAATCGGAGGTATGGTATTTTCTACCATTATTACCTTGTTGATTGTACCGGTGGTATATGCTAGTATGGATAAGAGCGGTAGCCGGGATAAGAAAAAGGCTCTCAGCAAGCAGTTTAAGTTTATGAGTGATTTTGATCCGGAAAAGGATCTGCCTAAAAAGTAAAATAATGGTGAGGTTGTCTAAAAGGGGAAGTATTCCCTTTTGAGACATCCTCATTTTCCATCTTTGGATGATTCAAAAGAAAATTGTAAAATATGAAAGCAGTATTTATCGTATATAATCAAGCCCTTACGGAGCGTGTCGCTTATATATTGGATCAGCTTCAAATCAAAGGTTTTACACAATGGCCTTTGGTAAATGGAGCCGGAACAATGACGGGCGAGCCGCGAATGGGATCTCATACCTGGCCGGAAATGAACTCTGCTACGATGACTATCGTAGAAGAAGAAATGGTGCCTTTGATCTTAAAATATGTCGAAAAATTAGATAATGTAAATAAAGAAAACGGTATCCGGGCTTTTGTCTGGGATATTACACAGATGTATTGATTTTTTCTTTTAAAAGAGAAAATTGTCAATAGAGCCTGTTTTTGAAGATGAAAGAATTGTGCTTCGGGAATAAATGGAAATTTGGGATTAAATTTTATTAGTCGCAACCGGAGACTTGCCAATCGGGAATTGTCAGATAAACGTTAATCGGACACAGACCTTTCATCGGAAAGACAGGCTTTTTATGGGATTGTTTTCTGCCGGAAGATTCTCTTGCTGGAGTTTCCGGAAAAGCACAATGCGGTAATTGCCGCAATCTATGGAATGATCTTGGGGAAGTAGCGGGGGCAAGGCAGGATTACGGCGTATGTCTTTATTACGAAGAAATAAAATGAAATTTTCTCTTTGAGCTATTTCCGGAATTTCGTAAATTCTTATTTCTTTTACTTCTGTTTTTAGGTAAACATCCATATTTTCTCCGCTGCGGAAATTGTAATAATAGTAGTGATCAATATTTTGTTGGGCTGCTATTTGGGCTGCTTCCCGGCATATTTCCCGGAAGCCGATATAAGGATTGAGATGGGGAATATAAAACCCTCCGATAAAAATAACCAGAATAATTCCTCCGGCCAGACTTTTGATGGCATATAGTATTTTTTTCCGGTACAGGTAATGCAAAGATAAAAGGGCTGCTGCTGATAATAAGAAAATAGCGATTTGTAAAGAAACGGGATAATGCCATTCTGTCTGTGTGATAAAAAAATAAGAAGCTGGAAGTGACAATGCGAACAAGAGGGCCGGTACGGCGATAGTAAAAGAAACGGTCCGTTCGAAAAAACGCTTTAATAATAGGATCGTTAATCCGGCAAAAAAGGGGAATATAGGTAAAAGGTAAATATCTAATTTACTGCTGAATAAAGAGAGGAGAAGAAAATTTGCAACAAGAATTGTCAGAAAGAATTTTTCGATATTGCTTTTCAATTGTCTTTTCCACAGAGCGATGGCCGGAACAAAAATATAAAGTAACGACCAAGGGGCTAAGGCATACCAGATCGTGGTGAAATAATAATAAAAAGGTTCCTTGTGGTGAAACGAATCCATCGCCCGGTCTAATGTTTGGTGAAAAACGAGGTTGTAAAGATAGTCGGATCCTCCTTCCCAATAAACTCCTAAAAACCACACGCTGCACAGGCCGACAAGGATAAACCATTGCAGAAAACCGAAATAGCTGAAAAAAGTTTTTCCTTCTTTTTGGTATAACAAAAAGACTAAAATGGAGAAGAAAGGAATGATAAGTCCGAGAGGACCTTTGGTGAAGAGAGCCAGAAATATATAAAGAGGTAAAAGTACTTTTGCTCCTTTACCGGCTTGACCGGTATACATGCGATAAAAAGTATACAGGGCAAGGAGGATAAAAAGAGACATCAGCATATCCATTCGAAGCACAATAGCGGAGCCTGCGAATAGTCCCGTAGTTATAAGCATTAAACTGAAGGTAAATAAATAATTTGGGGGAATATAAGGGCTTAACCATTTTTCCATAACGTAGAGAATGAGGAGAGCCGGTATAAACGAAAATAGGCCGAGAAGAAGCATACTATGATGGCCTAGAAGTTGTTTACAAAGCATGATAAGCCATAAATACAGAGGGGGCTTATCCGTATAAATTGAACCTTCGTGTGTAAAAGTTAAATAGGTTCCGGATCGTAAGGCTTCGTCAGCAATACTTAAGTATTTGAGTTCATTATTCGGAGTAAAATCTCTGAAATAAAGTAAGGGTAAAAATACAATAATCAGCAGAATATATTTTGAAACTTTTTTCATGCCTTTCTCATCAGGTTCAAATAAGAAGACAAGCTGGGCAGATTGCAGATAATTTCTATTTTATCTTTCTTCTCCCTTACAAGGATCTATTTTATCTTCTTATTTTTAATTATGCTTCTCATATCATAAACAATATTAAAAGGCTAACGAAATTGTAAGGTGAATGTTGCAAAAACTTTGCCTTAAATAAATTTGTTTTTGTTAAATTATGAATAAAAGAGTAGACTGGTTTTAAATTGATTTCCTGAGAGAATGCCTATCTGCCGCGTATAGGTAAACCTTTGATTCGGGTAAAATAACTGTTCACTATTAAATTTTTGTCAGGAATAAATTTTCAACAATGGGGCACTAAGAAAGGTTGTTCGGCAATGCATTGTTCACCAAGGCCGGTCTTTCAAATCTACCTTTATAATAAAATAAACATTTTCTTCATCTGAGGGTGTTGAAGAATAATTTGTAGCACTACAGATTTTTTATACTTTTGTTTTATCTATCGGAAAGAATAGAACCTGCGCTTGAAAAATTTATAAGGAATTGAGTATGTTTGACAAAAAAGGTTTTCATTTTCTGTTTATAGGAATAATTTGTTTTTTTACCTTCTTCATTCATAATCCCGTCATTTATCCGGATATTATGGAATCCCGTAATTTGGTTACGGCTCGTGAAATGGTGGAATATAATAATTGGTTAGTACCTACCATGAATGGGGATTTGCGATTGGAAAAACCGCCTTTGCCTACCTGGGTAGCCGCCGGCATGGAATTTCTCTCCCCTGATAATATCCTTTTACAACGGGCTGCTGCGGGGATTATAGCTACTTTACTAGTCTTTTTCCTTTATTTCCTATCCGTAAAACTCACGCGTAGCCGACTTTATGGCCTAATGGCGGCCTTGATTTTATGTACTTCTGTCAATATTATTCTTATGGGACGGACCGCTACCTGGGATATTTATTGTCACAGTTTTATGCTGGGAGCCATTTATTTTTTATTCCGGGGATTTGAGGAAGAGGGGCCTCGCTGGAAAGATTTTATCGGAGCAGGTGTCTTGATGGGGCTTTCCTTTTTAGGAAAAGGACCGGTTTCTTTTTATGCCTTACTACTTCCCTTTTTGATTTCTTACTTTGCCATTTACCGGCCTTCTGTGCGGAAAAAAGGAGGACCGATTCTGATTATGGTACTGCTTTGCCTGGTGATCAGCCTTTGGTGGCCTGCATATTTGTATGTATACCATCGGGATATGGCGCTTTATATCGCCGATAAGGAAAGTACTGCCTGGTTGCAACACAACGTACGGCCTTGGTATTATTATTGGAAATTTTTTCTGGAATCAGGGATCTGGTCTTTGTTTTTATTGACGGCTTTAATTTGGCCGTATTGGAAACGGCGGATGAGTTTAAAGAAAGAGTATGCGCTTACCGTAAGTTGGACTTTAACTATCTTGATTCTATTGTCTTTCTTGCCCGAAAAGAAAAGCCGTTATTTACTGCCGATATTGATACCCGGGGCTATGGTCGTGGCCCATTTATTTTACTTTTGGGTGGAAAAAATCCGAATGCATTTGTTATCCCGTAGCGATAAAATCATTTTTAAAATCAATGCATTTTTGATTTGCTTAGCTGTTGTTGCTTTACCGGTGGCTGTATATTTACTGTTTTATTCAGAAGGGTTAATGAGCACGGCTTTATTCATCGTGATAACATTGCTTTTTATATGGGTGTTGTGGTTTTTGATCCGTTCTGCTTGGAAAGTACGTCCTTTATCTTTTTTATGGGGAATCGTTTTTCTCTTTTTGATGGTCGAAATAAGTTTAATGCCTTTTATTGCTCATCTATTTAATAACCGGGAAATGAAAAGTATCCGGGAAGTGCGTAATATCGAAGAATTGAATACTTTGCCTTTTTACTATCCTTTAGGCGAGGAGTTGAGGATAGAATTGGTTTATGAGGCGGGAAAACGTATTTTACCTTTGGATTTAAAAAATGATTCTCTTGTACGGGAATGTCTTCCTTTTGTGTTAGTATCCCGGGAAAAAGCAGAGAATATTTTGAAGGCAGATACGACAAACCGGTTGCAGCTGGAGCAAATCGATGTATATGATGACAATCATCGTCCCAAGGGAACCCGTTGGTACTCCGATTTGTTTGTACGCTATGTCACCAAAATAGAGGCAACTAAATAAGACGCTCAGGGAATACGCCTTCAATTTTCCCCCAGAGGGACGGACCTTTTTTGCGAAAAACAGAAAGCTCTCTGCATACAATCTTCATCATAATATGAAAATTACACAGTAGGGCACGTCCCTACTGTGTAAAACGAAAGAAATTTTTCTTGGGTTTATGTATGACACCTTCCTTTGTCGCAGGGAATAAAAAAGCACCTCAATGAGGTGCTTTTCTTTTAAAATTCATCACTTACCAAACTGGTTGCGGGTATTTTATTTCAATACTTTCCGGACAGCCTTGTTTAGTCGTTCAAAGTGTATCTTACAAAGCCTGTAACAGTCAAGTCTTTGTCATTACTTTGAATATACGCTTTTACTGTTTGTTTTGCTTCTTTAATGAAGGCTTGATTCATCAAAGTGGATTCCTGGAAGAATTTATTCAAGCGACCTTGAGCAATCTTTTCCAGCATGTTTTCCGGTTTACCTTCTTCGCGGGCTTTTTCTTTACCGATTTCCAGTTCGTGAGCGATAACGCTTTCCGGTACATCATTTTTATCGATAGAGATAGGATCCATAGCGGCAACTTGCATTGCTACATCTTTTTTCACCTGCATATCGGCCGGTTTGTTGAAACCGACAATAGTAGCCAGCTTATTTCCGGGGTGGATATAGGCTATAGCATCTTCGGCTTCTAGTTTTCCGTAAAAACTCAATTCCAGTTTTTCTCCGATGATACCGGTTTGTTCTGCTATTTGATCAGCGATACTTCTGCCGTCTAATTTTAATGCCAGTAAGCTGTTCAGGTCGGCCGGCATATTTTCCAGAGCGGTTTTCAGAATTTGTTTTGTAAAATTGATAAAGTTTTCATTTTTAGCCACAAAGTCTGTTTCGCAATTAAGGCTTACTAAAACACCTTTTTTCCCCTCCACTACTGCCAGAACGCAACCTTCTTTTGCTTCTCTGTCAGCCCGCTTACTAGCTACGATAAGACCTTTTTTGCGGATGATATCAACTGCTTTATCGAAATCGCCTTCAGCCTCCTGAAGCGCATGCTTACAATCCATCATCCCTGCATTTGTTGCGTGACGCAACTTCATCACATCAGCTGCTTTTATTTCCATTTTAATACGTTTTTGAGTTTTTGACTTTTGATTGGATTATCACAGTAATCTGAAATCTCAAATCGTAAATAGTTTATTCTTCAGTAGCTTCTTCTACTTCTTCATTCTTTTCTTCTGCTACTGTTTCTTCCTCTTCTTCTTCTGCAGTTACTTTTTCTGATTTTTTAACAACAGGTTTTTTGTCCCCTTCTTTTTCTCTTTCAGCTTTCCGTTCGTTCAGACCTTCTTTAATTGCTTCGGCTACTTTGTCTATAATCAGTGAGATAGAAGTAGAAGCATCGTCATTACAAGGGATAACGAAATTGATATTGTCCGGGTTAGAGTTGGTGTCTACCATAGCAAATACAGGAATTCCCAGTGTATTGGCTTCTTTGACAGCGATGTATTCTTTCATAACATCTACTACAAAAAGAGCAGCTGGAAGACGGGTCAAATCAGCAATACTTCCTAAGTTTTTATCCAGTTTTGCACGTTGACGGGCAATCTGCAGTTTTTCTCTCTTTGACAAATGATCGAAAGTTCCGTCTTTTTCCATCTTATCGATGGTGGTCATTTTTTTCACAGCCTTCCGGATTGTCGGGAAGTTGGTCAGCATTCCGCCCGGCCATCTTTCTGTAACGTAAGGCATATTAATATTGGAAATTTTTTCTGCAACAATGTCCTTAGCCTGTTTTTTTGTTGCAACAAACAGAATTTTTCTTCCTGATTTAGCAATTTGTTTTAAAGCTGCTGAAGCTTTGTCCAACATAATCGCTGTTTTATTCAGGTCAATAATGTGGATATCGTTTCGCTCCATAAAAATATACGGAGCCATTTTAGGATTCCATTTACGGGTGAGGTGTCCAAAGTGACAACCTGCATTTAATAATTCATCAAAATTTGTAGACATACTAATTTTTTAAAAGTTTACATTCTTCATTTAAGCAATTGCCGGGTAGTCCTGAGTAGAAGTCCCGTCAATTTAGATACTAAACTGCTATTAACGTTTAGAGAACTGGAATCTCTTACGAGCTTTCGGACGTCCTGGTTTTTTACGTTCCACTTCACGCGGATCGCGGGTTAGGAATCCTGCAGCTCTCAGTTGAGGTTTATTCTCTGCATTAATTTCGACCAAGGCTCTGGCAATACCTAAGCGTAAAGCTTCTGCCTGCCCATTAAAACCGCCTCCGTCCAGGTTGACCCGGATGTCATATTGGCCGCTTACGCCCAATAATTCTAAAGGTTGTTTTACAATATACTGAAGTGTAGGTAATGGGAAGTATTCTTCCAGACTTCTTTTATTAATCGTGATATTACCTTTCCCTTCGTTTACATAAACGCGAGCTACTGCTGCTTTTCTTCTGCCGATAGCGTTAATTACTTCCATACCTTATTAGTTAAGTGTGTTTAAATCGATTTTTTTCGGTTGTTGAGCTTGCTGGGCATGCTCTGTACCAGCATAAACATAAAGGTTTTTCATTACGGCTCTTCCGAGACGGCTTTTGGGAAGCATTCCTTTTACGGCGTGTTCGATCACTCTTTCCGGATGACTGGCCAATACGGCTGCCGGGGTAGTGTGTCTTTGTCCGCCGGGATATCCGGTGTGACGGGTGTACTGTTTGTCGGTTAATTTATTACCGCTCAATACAATTTTTTCTGCATTGATAATGACAATGTTATCTCCGCAGTCTACGTGAGGAGTGTAGGACGGTTTGTATTTGCCTCTCAATAGTTTCGCAACTTTAGCGGCAAGACGTCCCAAAACCTCATTTTCTGCGTCAATCAAAACCCATTCTTTTTTTACCGTGGCATTGTTGACGTAAGTTGTTTTGTAACTGATTTGATCCACTTCTTTTTTTAATTTAAATTATACATCTGTTTGTGTTCTGAAGTGATATGTCCTTGCATTTCACAGCATTAAAAGAAACGCGGTAGTCGGGCAGACTCATTAACTTTTTATTCCGGAATGTGCCTGTAAGGTAAATGGCTAAGGTTCAGCCTTACAGTTTAAAGCACAGACCACTTCAAAATGAGGGACAAAAATACATAAAATATTCTTGTAATCAAATCGTTTCATGAAAAACTTATAGGTATAATCAAAGAAGGTTGTCTTGAATATTCATTTTCTTTTTTCATTTTCTTTTTTCTTTCTACTTTTTCTGCTATCTTTGCGCCGTTTTACTTCAAGAATTGTGGATAAATTGAAAGAATATAAGGTAGCTCACAGGGGCTTAGGAGAGGGACGGCATACATTTCATTTCGTGTTGGAGGACAGTTTTTTCAATTGTTTTGAAGCGACTAAAGGTACGGAAGGGAAGATAGAAGCTGTAGTCGAAATCATTAAAAGTTCGCTTTTGATGGAAGTAAATATGAAAATCGAAGGGAGTGTGAAAGCAATTTGTGACAGGTGTTTGGAAGTTTTCGATCTTCAAATAAAAGGAGAGCTGAGTTTATATGTGAAGCAGAGCAGCAGAGAAGTGGATAATGAAGATGATTTTATTATCTTGGCTCCGGAAGATGATTTTTTGGATTTAAGTTCATATCTTTATGAAATCTATATGCTGAATTATCCGATGCGGGTTGTACATGAAGAAGGGCATTGTGATCCGGCGATGGAAAGAGTATTGGATGAATATATTACAGATGAGAAAGAGAAACCTACTGATCCGAGGTGGGATGATTTGAGAAAATTAATTAATAACTAAATAAAAAAAGAGAAATGGCACATCCTAAACGCAAGATCTCTAAACAGAGAAGGAATAAAAGAAGAACTCATGATGCACTTACTGTAAGGGCGATTGCAAAGTGTTCGAATTGTGGTGCTGCTGTACAGTATCATACCGTATGTCCGGAATGTGGATATTACAGAGGTAAATTAGCTATTGAAAAATCAGTAGTTGCATAATTTTACGCTATACGGGATTGTTTTATTATAACAAAGCCTCCTATAGTGTAGGAGGCTATGTCTGTTTACACTAAACCCGTTTTTGTACGTAAAATCGTTGATTTATGAATTGGAATCTGATATTTTAAATTCTCCGGAAAATAAAATATCGAAAGTCAAAGTAAATTATGGAAAGGCCAAAGGCAATAATAACAGGAGTGGGAGCCTATTATCCCGACTATATTTTGGATAATAATGAGTTAAGTCGGATGGTGGATACGACCGATGAATGGATTATGACCCGAGTCGGAATTAAAGAGAGGCATATTTTAAAAGATAAGGATAAAGGAAGTGCTTATCTGGGAAGTAAGGCGGTAGAAGATTTATTGCAAAAAACAGGTACAAGTCCGGAAGAAGTAGATTTGCTGATATGTGCGACGGTTACTCCCGATATGCATTTCCCGGCGAATGCTCAAATCATAGCGGATATGGTGGGGATAAAAAATGCTTTTGGATTTGATTTGAATGCTGGCTGCTCCGGTTTTATCTACGGTTTGGTAACGGCTTCCCAGTTTGTTGAAGGAGGACGCTATAAAAAAGTGGTTTTTGTGGGAGCTGAAAAAATGTCCGTCATTACTGATTATACGGATCGTAAGACTTGCCCTTTGTTTGGGGATGCCGCCGCTGCGGTTTTGTTGGAGCCTTCTGATGAGCATTTAGGCGTTATAGATCATATTCTTCGCTCAGACGGAAGCGGTCGCTCCCATTTGTATATGAAAGCGGGTGGATCGTTGAATCCGCCTTCTATCGAAACGGTTACAAACCGGGAGCACTTTATCTATCAGGACGGACAATATGTGTTTAAACATGCTGTATCGAAAATGGCAGATATATCGGCAGAAATTATGGAGAAAAACCATCTGTCAGCAGAAGATGTTGCCTGGCTAGTACCTCATCAGGCTAATCTGAGGATTATTGATGCTACAGCTCACCGGATGGGTTTAGATCCCTCTAAAGTAATGATCAATATTCATAAGTTCGGTAATACTACTTCTGCTACTATTCCTCTCTGTCTTTATGAATGGGAGAATCAGTTGCATAAAGGCGATAACCTAATCTTATCGGCTTTTGGGGCCGGTTTTACCTGGGGAACCATTTATTTAAAATGGGCCTATGATAAAAAATAAAAGGAATACATTTTTCAATTTCTAAAATGTTACCTTGATTACACAGTCGCTTACAATTGTTACAAATTTTGACCAAAGGAATGTTCCGTTTTTGCGAGCTTTCCCATACACAATTAACCATAAGAAAACCGCAATAGGAATCTTCTTATTGCGATTTTCTATTCAAAATTTGAAAAGTCAATGTGAATAGCTAAAAATCAATGAACAAAAATCAAATTTCTTTAGCTATTCTATTACATCATCATCTTCTGTATTACCCATTATAATATAATTTGGCACATCGTCTATCATTACTTCGCGTTCTGATTCCAAATGTTCTTGGGTAGTTTCAAAATTTTTCTCTATACTAAAATAAGGCATGAGATTAAAATACAAAATTTTATTATTTTGAATAATATAAATTTTATCTAAAGAAGTAATATTGCTCTTAGAAACGCTATAATATTTTACATAATAATATTTATCGTATTTAAAATACTCTAAAAATGCATATTTAAAATACTTTGAAAATGCACCTCTATGACTTAGAAAATTTTGAGAAATATATTCTATTATAAATTTTTCTAACTCCTTGTTCCTTTGGAAACCTTTGTAAACAACAATTCGCCATGTACTATCATTAGGCTTGTAATTCATAAAATAAAGAATAGAATCTTTTGGAGTTTTTTGCAGGCCGATTATATAATTCGGAATTGTGTCTTTATAATGAATTTTAGTAAGTAATAAAGAATCCTCGGGAATTCTTCTATATTTATTTAATAGCTCATCCTGTTCTATCATTTTATGTATGACAGCACGACTCATAGAAGTATCTTCTGTAATTTGTTCTTTAATATTTAGTAAGGAATCTTTTTCCACCTGTTTTTCCTTATTCGATGTAATTTTAGAATTCTTACAACCTGTTACAAAAGAGAATATCATTAATAAAATCAATAGTTTCATAATTAATCTATTATTATTTAAATATAATTCTCCAAATAGTATCATCACCATAGAATAATCCGCTTAAAACGCCTTGAGCTTCCGCTGCTCTTATTGTTTCCACAAAAGCCATATAGGGAGTGGCTAGCTGAAGGGCTGGGTTAATGTTAAACCAACGGCCGGTTTCCGGATCGTAAGAGCGAGCCCCGAAATCGTACATCGATAGCATCCGGCCTCCTAAGGAAACGTCCTGGAATTCTTTACCGATGTATGGGTATTTGTTCCGGTTTAGGTTGTTGTTTTCAAAGGAAAGGCTGAAGGGATAACAATCTGTTGTCTGAACGGTTCTTAAACTGTCTTCTGCGGCTTCCAGCAACACTCGGGTACTGCCCAGATGAGCTTTTAAGAAGTAGTTGTAGGTGTAATAGGGGCTGTCTTTGCGGATAAGGTCTTCCGGCTGTTTGATATAGGAAAGGGTATTTCCTGCGTAAATTATCACTCCTTTGTAATATGTATAAGAACTCCCTATACGCTGCGCTAGTTTTTCTCCTCTTGTTGGGTAAATATACGAAATATTATCCGAACCTTGACTGATGGTATCGGGTAAATTTAGTATATTGTATGAAAGGTAAATATCCCTGCGACCGTCGTATAGCATATTTTCCAATTTATCGTAGTGGTATAAGGGAGAGTTTATTCCTTTGTCTGTTACCTGGGATAAAGCATTCCGGTTGGCAGAGTCAGAATAGTGATAGGTGAAATCATGTTTTACGCTACCTTCTCCGTCAAATCGTTTCAAGCTTTTTAAGTTTCCGTTTCCGTCGTACG
>OLIW01001120.1_pt1 | contig 25482 bp, 22 predicted proteins | sample 1601321 | NCBI WGS metagenome assembly OLIW01 (sample SAMEA2452114, study PRJEB22498) | human gut metagenome
TTCTAGGTGTTTACCTTTTCTACTTTTTGTGGTATTATTTTCTTGACACATAATTAATTCTTCCTTTCAATGTTTGATTCGACACCAACATTGTATCATAAGTTTTAATTATGTGTCTTTTTATTTATCTTAAAACGGTAATTTAATTTTACCATTTGCAAGTTTTCTACAAAAATAAAAAATGTTGACATAACATATAAAGGGTGTTATAATTTGCCATGTAAGAGGTTATACATAAGTAAAAAATACAATTTGTTAGAAAAATTATTAAATATAAAAACAAAAGAGTGATTAAAATTCAGTAAAATGGAGGTGAGAAAAATAGATACAGATTTTAGAATGCGACTTAAGCATAATAAAAAACCATTACAATATTTTGATGCAGAAACAAGAGATGGATTTCCACCAGAACCAGAAGGAATGCGCTGGATTCATTTTTATGGGGGAACAAAGAATTACAGAGCATACTTAGCACCAGCTGATCTTTCAAGAGCAGATTTTATGGAACAATATCCAGAGTATGTTCCTGAACAGAATAGACCTATTTATGAAAATAATGGAATAATTGTTAGAGCTGATCCAAAATATCCATGTCCTGGGTTTTATATTTTTGGACTAGACAAGACTTACAGGGCTTTTGATCTTTTAGATGATACTACATTTCTTAGATATGCATTTATTCTTAAGAAAACAAAAGAAGGCATGAGAAAAGAATTAGGATTAAACTATGCCCATCTTCTTTCAAATGAAAAATCTGACCCTTTTGTTAATGTGCATTTTTGGTTAGTACCTGTTGAAGGAACAACTTCTCCAGATTTATTAGACTTTAATGTAAAAGAGTATTTAGAGAGCTTTACGCCAAAAGATGAAATTGATACAATTTTATCATACAATGAGAGGATGAGAGAATATCTAAAAAGAATAGATTTAGTAAGGCAAGACAATGAGTTAACTGCAAAATTATTAGGTAAAGAAAAAACTCAAGGTTTAGATGCTCAAGATGAAGATATTGAGAGATAGAACTTAGGAGGGAAAAAATGCATTTAAATGTTTTTGCAAGCCAAAGTTGTTTTGTTCACTGCAAAGGATGCTATAGTTACTCGAGAGAAGAAAGGCCAGGGAAAATATTTCCTACAGATAAATTAGTTAGCTTTTTACAATATGCTCATGATGTAGGAGTTCCAAAAATTACTCTTTGTGGTGGAGATCCTTTAGCTCGTGATGATATTATTGACTTACTTGAAGAAATTAAAGAAATAGGTTTTAGAGTTTCACTAGACACAGTTGGTAGTCCAATTATAAAAAATGCATCAATAGGAAGACGTAAAGTTGTGAATCAATTAGATGCAAAGAGGATAGCAGAACTTGTTGATGTAATTGGAATCCCTATTGATGGTTCAACTGATGAAATTTTTAGGCGTTTTAGAAATACAAAGTCGGATATAGTTAATGAGCAATTAGCTATATGTCAAGAATTACACAAATATGGAGCAAATATTTGTATTAATACAGTTGCACATAAGGGAAATTTAGAAGATGCACATGAATTAGCAAAGCTGATTAGAGGACTTGATTACATAAATAAATGGCAGATTTTTCAATATATGCCTTTAGGAAAATATGGAGTTAAAAATAGAAAGTTATTTGAGATTACTGATGAAGAATTTTCAAATTTTCAATCTGATGTTTTAGAAGTATTTGATAATGACATTACTAAATTGCAGTTTAAATCTTCTAGTGATAGAATGAATACATATATGTTAATTGATAATTCAGGAAATGCATGGATTCCTTCATCAGATAATAGATCACCATCTAATGAAAATGGAAATAGAATAATTGGTAATATTTCTAATCCAAATGAATGGTATAAAATTTGTTCACTTTTAGATAGAGAAATTCCTGTATCACATCAATTACAGAATAATTATACAAGTGGAGTAGAAGCGAGACAAAGATTTGTGAATGCAATTTCTAATAATGGTGAATATCGAAATTTACCACAGTTACAACAAACAACAATAGGACCACAAAGTGCAGAGAGTATTATTAAGGATAATCTAGGAAAAGAAGAATCAGAAAGATGATATTAATGGTATTTAATTTTTAGTATTAAGATAATCAAAAAATAAATATAATACTTAAAAGTGAGGTTAGTAATAAAATGATAAATTATGCAAACGAAGAAGTGAATTTAAATGGTTGCCTTGCTTGTGCATATGTAAAAAATGAATTTATATTACCTTGTGGAATGGCATATCAGAATGATAGATTTACATTATCGCAAGATTGGGAGTTACCAATACAAGGATTTTTCGTTGTTTCTCCAACAAGACATATAGAAAATTTTGAAGAACTTTCAAAAAAGGAAAGGATAGAAATCTTCGAAATAGTTAATAAGACTATCAAAATTTTAAAATCTAATAATATATGTGATAGATTTAATGTTATATTTGAGGAAAAACAAAATGTACATTTTCATGTATGGATAATGCCAAGACATAAATGGATGAGTGATTTAGTTGGAAATATAAGTAATAATATTGGGAAAATTTTTGAATATGCAAAAATGAATTTAAAAACACCTGACAATCTAAAAAAATAAACGAAATTACCCAAATTATAAAAGAAAATTTTATATAACAACAATTGGCTAGCAAAGTCAATTGTTGTTATATAATTAAAAATATTTTTAAATATATTTTTAGTGTCCTGAATATTTTGTAAATTATATTAGGAATTAAGGTTATATGCTTGTTATTTATAAATTAATTAAGGAGAAAGCAAAGTTCTTATTTTATAATATTTCTTTATTTGTATATTTTGTTCCTTTTTTGGAATATTCAATTTCTAAACTATTTTTAAGTTCAAAATATTTAATCTTGTTTAGCCTATTTGTTATGTTGTTGCAACATTTTATTTGTTCTGTAAGAGGTGTGATTTTTTTAGAAATATCTATAATTTGATTTTCAAAATCTTTCTTTTCATTATCAGTTTTAGTTTTTTTATATTTCTTCCATAGATTTTCTCTTTCGCTTTTTAAAGGATTTATTTTTTCATAAATACTTTTTTCAAATTTAAGTAATTCTTCTTCTGGGTTTATATTATTAGTAACTAATAATTTTGCTTGATTAGAATATTCATCCATTTTTTTTATTTCTCTTATTAATTCTGGTGTAATTCTTGTTATATTCGATTTTAAGTCATTTTCTGTCTTTATACCAAATAATTTCTTGTAATGAAACATTAGGTATAAAATACTGCCTTTTTGTGGATAATGTTTTTCTTTTATATTATTGTAATATTTATAAGTCCTATTAATTAATAAATATGGATCTGGAGAATAAGGAAAGGTAGCTTGAGTTTCTAATATTCTTTTAAAGATATTTTCTTTAGAATAATTTTTACCAAATTGTTTTTCAATTCTTGTGTTTCTTTTATAAGGTTCTCGTCTAATAGATAGGGAGTTGTTTCTATCAGTTATAATATAATCTAAGTCTTTTAATATTTGTATAAATTCATCATAATCTTTGCTACTGGCTATTGCATAATCAATTGAATCTCTCATAAGCTCTTTGTATAAATTACTTGTAGCATATTTATTGTATTTTTCTTCTTGTTTTAAAACGCTTAACCCATATTCTTCACATATTTCGTCTGATGTTTTTCCCATAAGTGCATAGTCTCTTTTTTTGTTATAAAATCTTTTGCCATCTATAAATGAAACAGAATTTATAACAAAGTGGTTGTGAATATTATCAGTGTTTAAATGGGTAGATACAATTACTTGAAAATTTTCTCCCCATAGTTCATCTGCAAGTTTTACACCAATTTCATGTGCTTGTTCTAGAGTAACTTCATCTTTAACAAAAGATTGTATGCCATGAAAACATTCAATTCCTTCAGTTTTAAAAAATTGTTTCTTAACATTTTTCATTTCATAAAAAGCAGTATCAGGTATGCAATTGATACCTGATACATATAATTTTTGTTCTGTTTTTTCTCCATTAATTGCATATTCAATAAGTTGGTTTAATCTGCTTTTAAATTTCCATATTTTTGTTATTGCCATTTAATGCTCCTTTCTTTTGAGGAATAAGATAAACCTCTTGCATACTTAAAACTAAATCTTGAATTTGATTTAATAGAGGGGTGAATTTATTTTCTTTTATATAACCTTGATATCTATTATAAGTTCTTGCCATCTGGTTTAAATTATTTGCCATACCTCGTAACTGATTTAGCATTTCATAAAATCTTTCATCAGGTTGTTCTTTTAGTTCATAATCCTGAATAATTTTTCTAAAGAAATCTGATTTTGTTAGTCCAGACTTTTTAAGCTTTTCATCAAAAATTCTTTTTTCATCTTCGCTTAAAAATATATTAATTTTTATATTTCGTTTTCTCATAAAATTTTCATCTCACTTTTTATAAAAGTTTTTGGCGTTTTGATTTTTTTATTTTAGGGTTTGGGACTTGTCCAATTCTTGATAGGTATTTGGGCGTGAGTACAAATACGGTGCTTGCATATTCAATAATTTTAGAAAGTACTCACAATTAAAATTTTTCATTGGCATTTACGAAAAGAAAAAGAAGTCACAAACATTTTAAATTTTGTGCCTAAAATAAGAAGTTTTACTTTATTATTTTTTACTTTTTCTTATTAATTTTTATAAAATTATTCTTTTATTAAATTCATATTTTTAAAATAAAAATAGTTTTCTCTAGCACCTAAAAAGAAGATTTTTCTTTCTTCAAAATTGCTCATTTGAAGATAAAGTGATATTAAATTTTGTAACATTTTACATTCTTCTTCGTTTAAATTTGGTACTTCATCATATTCTTGGATATTTATTAATAATTTCATTTACTTGATTTTCTAAATCTTGGTATTCTAAATCGTTATTTTTAAGTTCGATTCTTGCTAAATCTAATAATTCATTAAATTCTATTGAATCTACATCATATAATCTTTTTTCTTCCATAATCATTACCTCTTTCTATACATAAATTAATTCTTTTAATATAATTTCTTCGACACAATTTTTAATGTTGTTCATTTTACCAACCCATTCCATTTGGTTAGTAGCTTTTAATTTTTCTGTAATATTTTCTTTTTCCATAAACTGTTTCATTAGAAATTCAAATCTTGCATTTGCTATTTCATCTATCTCCATCAAATGTTTTTGTAACTTATTATTAATAAACAAAATAGTGTATTCAGCTTTTCTATTTTCTTGTAAAAATCTTAATCTCATTCGACCATATTTACCTAGTTTAAAAGCGTTTACTTTTTTTGGTGGAGATAAATTGGGAAGATAATAATCTCCGTGTTTTGTGTATTCAATTTTCATTAAAATCAACTCCATTTCTTTTTATATTAATAAAAGGCCATCTACAATTAAGTAAATAGCCTTAAGGTTAAATCAATAATAAATCATCTATCACATCTAATAATATCTAACAAAACATCTAACATTTTTTTAATAAATTTGTAAAATCATAAAAAAATTATAATCTTATTTAGTAAGTAAGAAAATTAAGTATAAATGCTAGAATATTCATAATTTTGAGCTTTTTAAAAGGCAATATTTAGTGTTAAAAATAAATAACTATAAATTACCTTAAAAGACTCAAAATCCTGCGAAGTAACATTCGTGTGGGTTCGACCCCCACCACCTGCACCATAGTAAAATGATTTGATTAAATTTAATATATAAATCGTAAAATAAAACTATGTAGTACTTTTTTTACTACATAGTTTATTTGTATTATAAAAAATATTATTCCATTTTATCTTATTAGTATATATATAATCAGCACTGTTTCTGTAACTAATATTGTTGGTAATCCTATTACAAATCTCATTTTTTTTGTTTTATGGTGGAATGTATACATGCCTGCTATTGTTCCTATTCCGTCCTCCCAATAATGTAATAACAAACAAAGTATGTTCACTAATTCTCCAGTAACCTTTTTGGGCTTTTTTCTTATCTATCCACATGGCAAGGAATCCTATTATATTAATGATAATAAAATATATAATAATATTTTTTATAGTAAATATATGTTCAATTTTTATAGTATCTATTGTCATTATTTATCCTTCTTTCTTAGCCAAATAAGCTCATTTGATTACTTTGACTCATACCTTTTAAGCAACCCGCATTTTGTAAAAGTTCAATAACTGTTTTTCCTATTTTAGATTTAATTCTTAAGTCATCAATTGACATAAACTTTCCTTCTTTTTTTGCTATATCTATTCCCTCTGCTGCTACAGTTCCTAATCCAGGTATACTATTTAATGGTGGTCGAATCCCTTTTTCTGATTCCATTAAAAATTTTGTTGCATGAGATTTATATAAATCAATTGGTAAAAAAGTTATACCTCTTTCATACATTTCTAATACAATTTCTAAAGTGCCATACATGTCTTTGTCTTTATTAGTAGCTGCATTTCCTTGTAGTTCTATTTCTCTCATTTTGTTTTTTACTTTTTCTACTCCATGGCACATAACATCACTGTCAAAAGCATCTGCTCTAATAGTAAAATATGCTGTATAGTATGCTGCTGGTATATGTACTTTATACCAAGCTATTCTAAAAGCATTTGTTACATATGCTGCCGCATGAGCCTTTGGAAACATATATTTTATTTTCTCACAAGACTTTATGTACCAATCTGGAACATCATGTTCTTTCATTAGTGCAACATATTCTGCCCATTTTTCTTTGTCTTTTAAAGCTTTTCCTTTACGTACAGTTTCCATTATTTTAAATGCTGGATTTGGAGGTACTCCTTTTTTTATAAGATAAATCATAATATCATCACGGCAACAAATTGCTTCATTTAGGCTTACTGTTCCTTGTTCTATTAAGCTTTGAGCATTACCAACCCATACATCTGTACCATGCGATAACCCAGATATTCGAATTAATTCGTCAAAAGTTGTTGGTTTTGTATCTACTAGCATTCCTCGTACAAATTTTGTTCCAAATTCAGGTACTCCATAGCTTCCTACTTTGCTGTTTATTTGTTCTGGTGTTACTCCCAATGCTTCTGTTGAACTAAAAATTGACATTGTTTTTTTATCATCCAATGGAACTTCTGTTGGATTTATTCCTGTTATGTCATAAAGCATACGTATCATAGTTGGGTCATCATGTCCAAGAATATCTAGTTTTAATAGATTTTGGTCTATTGAGTGATAATCAAAATGCGTTGTAATAATGTCTGAATTTGGGTCATCTGCTGGGTGCTGTACAGGTGTAAATTCATAAATTTCTCTTCCCTTTGGAACAACTATAATTCCTCCTGGGTGTTGACCTGTTGTTCTTTTTACTCCAGTACATCCTAATGCAATTCTTTCTACCTCAGCATTGTTTACTGGAATCCCTCTTTCTTCATAATATTTTTTTACATATCCAAAAGCTGTTTTGTCTGCAACTGTTCCTACTGTTCCTGCTTTAAATGTAGTACCTTTCCCAAAAATAACTTCCGTATATTTATGCGCCTTTGTTTGGTACTCCCCCGAAAAATTTAAGTCGATATCAGGTTCTTTATCTCCATTAAATCCTAAAAAGGTTTCAAATGGAATATCTATTCCGTCTTTCATCATTCTTGTTCCACAATTTGGGCAGTTTTTGTCTGGCAAGTCAAATCCACAAGCATATCCATAGTCTGTAAAATCTGAATATTTACACTTTGGGCATCTATAATGTGGTGGTAGTGAATTTACTTCTGTAATACCTGTCATATTTGCTACAAATGATGATCCAACGCTTCCTCTAGATCCAACAATATAACCATCTTCATTAGATTTCCATACTAGTTTTTGTGCAATAATATACATTACAGAAAAACCATTTTTTATAATTGAGTTTAATTCTTTATCCAATCTTTCTTGAACAATTTGTGGTAATGGGTCTCCATATAATTCATGTGCTTTAGTAAAAGCAATCGTTTTTATTGTTTCTTCGCATCCTTCAATATATGGAGGACATTTTTCTGGAGAAATAGGACTAATTTTTTCGCACATATCTGCAATTTTATTTGTATTAGTTACTACAACTTCATATGCTTTTTCGTCTCCTAAGTATGAGAATTCGTCTAGCATTTCTTCTGTAGTACGTAAATATAAAGGTGCTTGTTCATCTGCATCTTCATATCCTTGTCCAGCCATTAAAATTCTTCTATATATTTCATCTTGTGGATCCATAAAGTGAACGTCACACGTAGCTACAACTAGCTTATTTAATTTTTCTCCTAGTGTAACAATTTTTTTATTAATCTCTTTTAGTGTTTCATTATCTTGTACCGTACCATTACGTACCATAAATTGGTTATTGCCTAATGGCTGTATTTCTAAGTAGTCATAGTCATTTGCAATTTTTTCTATTTCCTCATCAGTTTTTCCTGCAACAATTGCACGATACAATTCTCCAGCTTCACAGGCACTTCCAAGCATTAAACCTTCTGAATGTTTTTTGAAAATGCTTTTTAGTATTCTTGGTTTTTTATAAAAATAATCTAAATTAGAGTAAGATATTAATTTATACAAATTTTTTAATCCTACTAAGTTTCTAGCTAAAATAATAGCATGGTATGTTGGTAATTTTTTGTAATCTGCTTTTCCTGCTTCTAATGTGTCAATATCTTCTAATTTTTTTACCCCTTTTTCCTTTAGGATTTTTAGCATTACTTGGAATACTTTTACTAAAGTATCTACATCGTCTAAAGCTCTATGTGCAACTTCTACTTTTATTCCTAAATTATCTGCAATTATACCCAGTTTATACTTTTTGTAACCTGGGAACAAATCCTTTGCTAAGCGTAATGTGTCAATATATGTATTATTCAATTCTAGTCCCAATTGTTTACAATTATATTTAATAAATCCAATATCAAAATCTGCATTGTGAGCAACTAAAACAGAATCTCCAATAAACTCTAATACTTTTGGCATTATTTCTTTTATTGTTGGTGCATCTTTTACCATTTCGTCTGTAATATTAGTAATATCAACTACTTCTTTAGGAATTGGTTTTTCTGGGTTAACAAAACTCTCAAATGAATCAATCACTTCTCCATTTTTATATTTCATAATTCCAAATTCTGTTATTTTTTCTGTTCTAAAAGAAAGTCCTGTTGTTTCAATATCTAATATACAGTATTCTGTGTCAATATCTTGTTTTTGTGGGAAGGCTACACATGATTCTTTATCTGGCACTAAATAGGCTTCCACACCATAAATTACTTTTAAGTCTGCTCCTGATTTACCTAAGTATTTGTGGGCATCTGGAAATGCCTGTACAACACCATGGTCAGTAATAGCAATTGCTTTCCATCCCCAACTTACTGCTCTTTTTAATAAATCTTCGCAAGAAGTTACTCCATCCATTTGACTCATTTTTGTGTGTATATGCAACTCTACTCTTTTTTCTGCTGAATTATCCATCCTTTTTTCTTTCTTCATTCCTGGAGTTTCTATAATAACATTTGCAATTACACCAATTTCTTTTGCATATGGGTCATATTTTGCGTTTCCTTCAATTTTTATTCCTTTTGCGTTTTTTAATCTGCTTTCTACTGTTTTTGACTGTTCTTTAGCAACAAATGATTTACATAACATTGTGCTGCTGCCGTCATAGATTTTAAAGGAAATTAAAATTTTTCCATTTTTTAGTTCTCGAGATTCTACATCTCCAATTCTATCTCCTTCTAAGCATAATTTGTCTGTGTCAACTGAAATATTGGCAATTTTAATTAAATCTGCTTTAATGTTTGTAGATTTTCCTAATATTAATGGGGATTGTTCTTCTCCGGCTTCTTTGGTTTCTTTTGTTTTTGTTTCTTTTTGCTCTTCTTTCTGAATTTGGTTTTCCACATTTTGAATTTTTTTTATTACTTGATATTCTTCTTCTTTTAGTTTGTCTTCTAATTCATGAATTTTTTCTTCTGAAATATTTTCCATAAACTCTATTATATAAGATTTATTATATAAATGTTTTATTAGTTCTGCTAACACATTATGCATATTTCTTGCCATTAAAATGTCTTTTCCTTTTACATTTAGTATTATTGTAATTTTATTATTCATAATGTTTAATGTGGATTCTTTCATAATAGCTTTTGTTAATGGATATTTAATTGCAATATATTTTATTATGTTATTCCATTCTTCTTTGATTATATTATCGTCTATTAAAAAAGAATATGACATTTCAACTGTAGCTGTTTCAATACTAAATTTATTTTGTATATATTGTTCAAATTTTATAATTTCTTTAAGTTCTATTTTTTCGTCACTTTTAAGTTGAATATCAATTTTATTACTTTTTTTAAATAAATTTACAGACATAATTTTGGTATTTAGCAAATTACTATTATCTGTAAAATCTTTAAAAACATCCTTTAGTAATTTTTCTTGTTCCATATTGTGCTCCTTTTATATTGTTTGGTTTAAAATATTCTTAGAATATCGTTATATGCAACAAAAATTGATAAGGCAATAATTAGTCCAAACCCAATTAATTGTATATTTATTTCTATTTTTTCATTAAATGGTTTCCTTCTAATGCCTTCGATTATATAAATTACAATTTTTCCTCCATCTAAAGGTGGAAATGGCAAAAGATTAGTTACACCTAGTGAAAGAGAAATTAAAGCTAATATATAAATAAAGTCATAAAAGCCTTCTGTATTTGAAACTATTCCTGCAATTCCAATTGGACCGGTTAATTGGTCTGCTTTTACTTGTCCAGTAAATAACATTTTTAGGTTATCTACAATAGATGCTGAAAAACTTATTGTGTCCCAAAAACCATAATAAACATTATTAATAAAATTGTTTTCAGCTGTTTTAAAATAAACGCCTAGTGTATGAATTGTAACGGTCTCCGGTATTAATTCAATTACTTTTTCTTCATTATTTCTTTTTATTTTAATACTTAACTTATCTTGTTGACTGTTTTGAATGTATTCCACAGCTTTTTCGGGATTGTTTTCAACATAATTATTATTAATTTCTATAATTATGTCTTCCGCTTTTAGACCTGCTTTATCTGCCGGGCTGTCTGGATATATTAAAGCAATTTTACTGCTTGCTTCATTTTGGGAAGCATAAAAATAAATTCCAACACTTTTAGCTTCTGAGTCAATTAGTTTCGTGTTTATATTAAATTGTTCGTCATCTCTTTTAATTGTTAAAGTAACCTCTTTTGAGTCTAAATCTGCAATGGCTTTCGATATGTCTGAATTTAGGTGAATATGTTGTTCATTAACTTTTACTATTTTGTCCCCTTCTTGTAATCCTTGAGTAATTAGGTTTTGATTTTGAATTTTTTCAATTTCGTTAGAAATATAGTTTCCATTAGTAGATACTAGAGTAAAATATATAATCAGTCCAAAGAAAATATTTACTAGTCCTCCTGCTGCAACAATGGCAATTTTTTTTGGAATACTGGTATTGCTAAAAGATCCTTTAGCATTTGAACGTTCTTCTTCTCCTTCTAAACTAACAAATCCGCCTAATGGTATTAGTCTTAATGCATAAAGAGTTTCTTTCCCTTGCTTTTTTAAAATTATTGGTCCAAATCCAATTGCAAATTGATTTACTTTTACTTTACTTAATTTTGCAACAATAAAGTGTCCTCCTTCGTGAATAAGTACAAGTAATCCCAATAAAAAAATAATTTTTAAAGCATTGATGATAAATTCTAACACATTATCCTCCTAAACAAATAATATTTATTCTATGTAAAGTGTTATTTGTGCAAAACTTTATATTTTCTAGCCATTCTGTTATTTTATAATAAATTTAATAGTAAAAAATAAGCAAATGGTGCTATAAATATAACACTATCAATTCTGTCTAACATCCCTCCGTGTCCTGGAATTAAATTGCTAAAGTCTTTTATTCCTACATATCTTTTTATACTTGATGCTGCAAAATCACCTATTTGGCTTAATATACTAAGTGCTATTGATATTAAAATTATATAAATATATGAAATGTTTTGATCTAAAAATTTATTTAGAATAATTGTATATGGAATTGTAAGTAATAAACTACCTAGTAGACCAGCAATACAGCCTTCTATGGATTTGTTTGGGCTAATATTACTAAATTTATGTTTTCCAATTTTTTTCCCAATTAAATATGCAAATATGTCTGTACCCCAAGCAATAAATAATACATACCATACTAGTATTGTTCCATTTTCTAGTCCTTTAATCATTGGTAAAAATACTATAAATCCTAAAACATAGCAAATTCCTAAAAGAGTTATAGAAATGTCTTTTATATTAATTTTCAATTCGGTAACAACAACAATTAAAAATAAAACTGCAATAATAGATGGTATTAATAATTGTAAATATCCTTTTACAAAATCTCCTGGGATAATATGTATAAATGCTATTATAATCGCAAAAAAATATCCTACCCATTTAACTGGATTTGCCTTTTTACTAAAAGCATTATAGAATTCGTGTAAACTTAATATTGCAATAATACTAAATGCAATATCTACAATATACTTATTTCCCAAAGTTAATAAAATTGCTACTAATGGAAAACCAACTAAAGAAGTTATTATTCTTTTTATATTCATTATTAATAATTCCTTTCTTTTTATGCTCCACCAAATTTTCTGTTTCGTTTATAATATTCTTCTATGGCTATGTCTAAATCCTTTTCTGTAAAATCTGGCCAATTTTTTTCTAAAAAATAAAATTCAGAATATACAATTTGCCATGGCAAAAAATTACTGGTTCTAAGTTCATTACTTGTTCTTATTACCAAATCTGGTTCAGGTATTCCTGCTGTATATAAATTATTTGAAATAGTTTGTTCAGAAATATCTTCTAATTTGATTTTTCCATCAATAACATCTTTAACAATTTTTTTAGTAGCATTTAGTATTTCTTCTCTTCCTCCATAGTTAAAAGCAATGCAAAGAGTTGTTCCAGTATTGTGTTTTGTTTTTTCTATAATGTTTTTTATACTTCTTTGCATACTTTCAGATAATGCTTTAATATTGCCTAATACTTTTATTCTAATGTTTTCTGTATTTGCTCTTCTTCCAAAATCGTCTAAGTAATTTTGTAATAATAGCATTAAAGCCCCCACTTCTTCTTGCGTTCTTTTCCAGTTTTCAGTTGAAAATGCATAAACTGTTAAATATTTTAGTCCTATTTTATTAGCATATCTAGTAATTTTTTCTAAAACTTTTGCTCCTTCTTTATGCCCTAATTTAATGTCTATTCCTTTTCCCCTAGCCCATCTTCTGTTTCCATCCATAATAATTGCAATATGTTGTAAACTTTTTACCATAATTCCTCCACTAAATCGACATAATGTCTCGTTCTTTTTCATTTAATATTTTGTCTACTTCTTCAGTATTTTTGTCTGTTATTTTTTGTATTGTTTCTTCTGCTCGCCTTCTGTCATCTTCTGAAATTACGCCTTCTTTTTCCATTAGTTTAAATTCATCTATTCCATCTCTGCGAATAGCTCTTAAAGAAACTTTTGCATCCTCTGCTAATTTTTTTACTTCTTTTACTATTTCTTTTCTTCTTTCTTCATTCAATTCTGGAAAACTAAGCCTAATTACTTTACCATCATTATTTGGGTTAATTCCAATATCTGATTTTAACAACTCTTTTTCTATCTCTTTTAAAATGCTTGCATCCCAAGGTTGAATAACAATCATTCTAGCTTCTGGAACAGAAATTCCTGCTACCTGATTAATAGGGGTTGGTACTCCATAATAATCTATTTTTATTTTGTTTAATATAGCAGGGTTAGCTCTTCCAGCTCTAATTTCTGATAAATTTTCTTTTAAAACACTTAGTGTTTTTTTCATTTTTTCTTCGATTTCATTATAATCCATTTTTATTTCTCCTTTATTATTAAATTATAAAATACAATATAAGTATTTATTGTTTATAATGTTTTTATTTTACAATTGTGCCTATTTTTTCTCCTTTAATTATTCTTACAATATTTTCTGGTTGACTAATTCCAAAAACAATTAATGGAATATTATTATCTCTACAAAGTGATGTAGCTGTTGAGTCCATTACTTTTAAGTCTTTGTTTAAAATATCTAAATATGTTATTTCGTCATATTTAACTGCTGTTTTGTCTAATTTAGGATCTGCTGAATAAACTCCGTCTATAGTTTTTGCAAGCATAATTACTTCACAATCTGTTTCTGCAGCACGTAATGCAGCTGCTGTATCTGTTGAAAAGTATGGGTTCCCTGTTCCACATGCAAAAATAACTACTCTTCCTCTTTCTAAATGTTTCATTGCTTTTCTTTTTATATATGGTTCTGCAATTTCTCGCATTTCAATTGCTGTTTGCATTCTTGTATATACTTTTCTAGCCTCTAATGCATCTTGTAATGCAAGTGCGTTTATTGCGGTTGCTAGCATCCCCATGTAGTCTGATGTTGTTCTTTCCATTTGATGTCCATATTTGCCTCTCCAAAAATTTCCTCCTCCAATAACAATTGATACTTGTACACCCATGTCTACTATAATCTTAATTTGATCACAAATATTTCCTAACACATCCGCATCTATGCCTGTTTTTTTATCTCCTGCCATTGCTTCTCCGCTTAGCTTTAGTAAAACTCTTTTATATGCCAGTTCATCCATAAAAACCTCCATTTTTTAAGCATAAAAATGCTCTATATTTATATTATATTTTCGAATTCTATTCTATCATATAATATAAAAAAAAATCATTATTTTTTTGAAATTTTTTTATTTTTTCTTAATTTTCTAAAAAAGGATTTGAAGTTTTTCCAATTTCAAATCCTTTTTTAGAAAAATTTATTTTAAAATAATATTATATTCATATACATCAATACTTAATAGATTACTATTGTTTTTTTCATTTCTATAAATTGTAAAGTCTGTTTTGTTTTTTAAAACAAATTCAAATTTTTCACAGTCTAATAATACTTTATCAGAAACATTCATTCCCATTGGTAGTGTTTTATTATAGTTATCATAATAAATGCAGTTAGTATAATAAATTGCTGGTACATTCTCTGGTAAGTTTACTTTAAATAATGTTACCTTTTCTTTGTTTACGGGAATAGTTTTTAATAGATTTTCAATATTTACATAGTAATAGTTATAGCCATACATAGCCATCTTATTTTTATCTGTAGCGATTTTATAAATTGGCATATCTGTAATTGTCTTAGTTTTATTCATAGATTTATTTAAAAGCATCATTATTTTTTTTATTGTTTCTTTAAATTCTTTTATTTGTGTTTTTTCTGTAATATTTAAAATTTGATATAAATTTTTTTCTTTTTCTCTATGATGAGTATTTCCTAGTACTTTTATTTTTGTCTTATCTAGTGATATGTTACCAAAGATATCATAGTTTTGTGTTAATAGCAAGTGTTCTTGATTTTTTGATTCTTCCTTTAGTTCATTTAATATTTCTTCAATTATTTCGTCAACAACTTGTTTTTTATTTTTTAACATATTAATTATCTTTTCTAGTTTAGAGTCAAAAGCAAATATTGCATCCTGTTCCTCTTTCGTAAGGTTTTTTCTTTGTAGTCTGTCTAAGTTTTTTCCTAATTCTTCAAAGTCTTCATTATAGTCGAAAGCTTTACTTATTTTTTGTGTATTTACATTTTCTTCTTCCTTTTTTCCTTCATTTAAGCTTTTAACCTCATCTTTACTACTAAATTTCCAAAATTCGAATATACTTTTTTTATGACTATCTATTTCATCTATATATAGCTGAGCATTTTTTATTTTTTGATTTAAATTTTTAATTTTTAATTGTAATGCTTCTGTGTCTAGCTGTATATTTTTCAGATCGTTTGATTTATTGTCATATGTAATTGCAATTATAATTAAGTCTTCAATTGTGTAGATATTTTGTTTATTTTCTATAATATTAATATCTTGTTCTTTTAACATGGATTTAGTTTCATTTTTTTGTTCTATTTGTATAAGTTCTTTATCTTTTTTTGTCTTTCTTTTAAAAAAGTATTTAACTTTTCCAATAAAAGTCTTTTTATATTCTAAATATGTACTAATTTCTTTTTGCTTTTCTAAGTATTCTTTTTCTTTTAGCTTTTCAGTTTCTTTTAATTTTTCAATTTTGTCTTTGGAAGACTGTATTTCTGTATTAATTTTTTTAGTTTCTAGTTTAAATTTTTCACATTCTGTTTTTATTAATTCAGGTAAATCTTCATATGAAATCTTTTTTGAATTATAATAAAAAATAATCTCTCCATTTTTATTAATTTTAGTAGAAAATTGGTAATACATTGGGAGTTCTGTTTGCAAAATAAATAATACTTTTAGTAGTTTATAAAATTTGTCTGCTATTTCTTTGTTTTCTAATTTTATTTTGTAAATTGATTGTATTTTATCATAGACATACGTTTTTCCAACAATTTCAATAATAGTATGTTTTTTTTGATCTGTAATTTCGTAAATGTTGGGCCAGTTTTTTGTAAATAACCATAAATATTTTTCAATGTCAATCGCTTCGTCTTTATTTAAAAGATTATATTGTCTTACACAGTTCACAATTGGCACATAAACTGTAGATATTTCTTCTTTTTCATTACATTTTATTTGTTCTTTTAATAAATAAAAAAAAGTACTATATTCTGTTTCTTCTGTTGGAACTAGCATAAAATATTTATGTGAATATTCTGAATAATAAATTTGCCACAAATAATTTTTTTCGTATTTAACTAAGTTTGGTGTTTGGGTTTCAAATTCTTTTTGTACTTTTTCTACTTGTTCTATTTCTTCTATGGAAGTATTATTTAGCATATTTAAAAAAACTGCAAAGTTTTCTATATATTCTTCTTTTGTGGAATCTAGATACATGTATAGTGGCTTCGCCTTTGAATATTTTTCTTTTATATCTGTTAATCTGTTAGTTGGAGTTAGTAATATCTGTATTTGGTTAACAGGAACATACTGATACACAGTATATTCTCTGTCATTTAGTTGCCTAGATGGTCTAAATTCTAATTCTTTATAGTCTTTTATAAAGTCTGGTATGTTATTTAAGTTTAGTCCAATATATTTTAATTTATTTTTTATCTCGTCTTTTTCTTCTTCTGTATTATTTATCATTATATCCTCCATTGATTATTTTCTATAAAATCAAATTTCTTATATTTTATCATAAAAATAAAATAATACAATATTTTTATTATTACATATTTCACTATTTTTTTGAAAATACTAAACTGGGTGATATTATGAACCAAATTTTAATTATTCCTTGCAACTCAAGAAAAAGTATTTTTTTTAAAGTTGAATTAATTATTTCCATTTTAGTAATTATAGGGTGTATATCATATGTTCTTTTCTCTAATTTTTTTATAGATTCTTCTAATCAAGATCTTTTAAACAGTTATGAACTTGCAAAACTTTATGGAAATAATTCAATTATAGTTGGGCTTACAAATTCACCACAGATTATAGGTACTTTATCTATCCCTAAAATAGACATTCATTATCCAATTATTTCTCAGCTAAATGATGAGTTGTTAGATAAATCAATTTGTAAGTTTTATGGTCCTAATCCAAATGAAATAGGTAATTTATGTATTGCCGGACACAATTATAATAATAATTCATTTTTTAGTAATTTAAATAAATTAAAAATCGGAGATAGTATTTTTATTGAAGATAATTTATCAAAAATTTTAGAATATAAAGTTTATAGAAAATATGAAACGCAATTTACAGATACAACTTGTACTTCTCAAGATACTTTTGGTAATAAAGAAATAACACTTGTTACTTGTAATAATTTAAATGGCAATAGAATTATTGTAAAAGCAATTAAGGCAAATGCATAATAAAATATTTTATAAAATTTCCATTAAAAAAAAGTGGAAGACCACTTTTTTATTTTATATTATATTCTCTTATTTTTTTGTATGCATATATTGCCGAAATTCCAAATATAGTTGCAAGTACAATTGCGGATACATTTTGTGTTAATCCTGCTTTTGGTAAAGTATCAGCATTAGTAGTACTATTAGTTGTATTATTGTTAGTATTATTGTTGGTATTATTTTTATTTGTATTATTAGTATTATTTAATGTACTATTATTATTTGCATTTTCATCAATAATATTAACATAGGTATCGTCATCTGTTGCATTAACAATATTTGTCATCATTATAATTAGAATGCCAATTATTGCAATTATTATTACATTTTTAATTTTCGACATGATTTTCTCTCCTTCTTCTTTAAAATCTTTTAACTTTAGTATATATAGTTCTTGTATATTTATACTATATTTTTTTATATTTTGCAATAGTTTCCATATTACATTTATGTTACAAAATTATACATTAAATCTAAATAAGGCAATATCTCCCTCTTGCATTACATATTCTTTACCTTCTGAACGGAGCAACCCTTTTTCTTTTGCATTTGTAATAGAGCCCTCTCGTACTAAATCGTCATAAGATACAATTTCTGCTCTAATAAATCCTTTTTGAATATCTGTGTGTATTTTTCCTGCTGCTTCTGGAGCTTTTGTTCCTATTTTAATAGTCCAAGCCCTTACTTCTGGTTCACCAGCTGTTAAAAAAGACATTAGTCCAAGCAGTTTATAACTTGCCTTAATTACTTTATCTAATCCAGATTCATTTAAACCTAATTCTTTTAGCATTTCTTTTTTATCTTCTTCATCTAAAATTGTTAATTCTTCTTCAATTTTTACACAAAGTGGAATTACTTGGGCATTTTCGTTACTAACATACTCTTCCAATTTTTTTACATTTTTATCATTTTCTACATTAGATAATTGTTCTTCTGAAACATTAGCAATATACAAAATTGGTTTTAAAGTTAATAATAAGATTTCTTTTATTAGTTCTTTTTCCTCTTCTTCCAGTTTAATACTTCTTGCTGGTTTACCTTCTTCTAATGCATTTTTTATTTTTTCTAGTACATTTAGTTCTAATTGATATTTTTTATCTGCTTTTAGCATTTTTTTTACTCTTTCAATACGTTTTTCTAATGTTTCTAAATCTGCTAAGATTAGTTCTAAATTAATAATTTCAACATCTCTTACCGAATCAATTGAGCCTTCTACATGTGTTATATTAGAGTTTTCAAAACATCTTACCACTTCACAAATAGCGTCTACTTCTCTAATATGAGATAGGAATTTATTACCTAGTCCTTCTCCTTTACTTGCTCCTTTTACTAGTCCTGCAATGTCAACAAATTCAACAACGGCTGGAGTTGTTTTTTTAGCATTATATATTTTAGTTAATACTTCCAATCTTTCATCTGGAACAGGAACTATTCCTACATTTGGTTCTATTGTGCAAAACGGATAATTAGCACATTCAGCTCCAGCATTTGTAATTGCATTAAATAAAGTACTTTTTCCAACATTAGGCAAACCCACAATTCCTATTTTCATATTTTGTCCTCTTTTCTTTTTCACAAATATTTTTATGTTAATGAGTATATCATATTTTAAATAATTTGCAACTAATTATTAAATAAAATACAATCCAAATGGATTACATTTTACACTTTGAGCAAGCTACATACAAGTTACGAACTCTTTATTTTCTTCCATGAACTCACTCCCCGAATATGTTACAAATAATATAAACATCTATTTGTGCTTACTAAGAATTTATTTATATTTTATATAAAAAGTTCTACTATGCAGAAAAAAAGAGAGTTATTAAAAACTTTCATTTATAATATCTCTCTTAACTTTTCTGAACACCGTGTTGAAATTTCTTTATTTTCACAGGAGTTCGCAAATATGGAGCTTCCAGCCGGAATTGAACCGGCGACCCCAGCCTTACCATGGCTGTGCTCTACCTACTGAGCTATAGAAGCATATATTAGGAAAATTTAGAGAAAATTTTCCTATATATTCTATTTATTTTAAAATTTTTCATCTTGTAGTATGCTTCTTGCAGCTTTTTTTCGTATTCTTTGAATTGCATTGTCAATAGATTTCACTGGTGCATCCAATTTTTCTGCAATTATACTATAGCTTTCTCCGCAATGCATATCTATGTAAAACTTTTTTTTCAAAGTCACTTAAATTAGTATCTATTTTATCTTCTACTAGTTTATAATATTCTTTTCTAGTGATTGTGTCTAGTGGATCTTCTACTGTATTTGAATCAAAAATGTCCATCATTGTAGAATCTTCGTCTTGAACATATGCTGCATTATTTAATGATACATAAGAATTTAATGGTTGGTGCTTTTGCCTATTTGATGTTTTTATTGCAGTAATTAATTGTCTTTCAATGCAAAGATTAGCAAAAGATTTAAATGAACTTTCTTTCTCATTATTATAATTTTTAATAGCTTTAAATAATCCTATCATTCCTTCTTGGAAAATATCTTCTTTTTCTGCACCAACTATAAAGTACTTGCTAATTTTCATATTTACAAGTTCTTTATAGCGTTTCAATAGAAGTTCTAATGCTTCTTGGTTTCCATGATTTGCAAGTTCTGCTAATTCTTCATCAGAACTATTTTTTAAGCTTATATTAAAGGTCTGAAAAAAATTATTACTGCTCATAAAGATTTACGTTACCTCCTGATGAATTATACTGTAAAAGTTTTAGTTTTAATGAGAAACATGTCAAAGTCGCTTTTTTTCATTATCTGTATTATATTTGCTAATATTGTTGATGTCAATAGGTTTTTTAGATTTTTAGGTGAATTTTCAATGTTTTGTTATTGTTTTCCTAAAATATATAAATATTCCCTCAGTATACTAATGAGGGAATATTTATATTTATTATATTTTATTTTCTTGGATTTTTAATTGCGGCTTGAGCAGCAGCTAATCTTGCTATTGGTACTCTAAATGGTGAACAAGATACATAAGTTAATCCAATATTATGGCAGAATTCAACTGTTGCTGGGTTTCCACCATGTTCTCCACAGATTCCCAAGTGGATATTTGGTCTTGTCTTTCTTCCTAACTCAGCAGCCATTTTAACTAATTTTCCAACTCCAACTTGATCTAATTTTACAAATGGGTCTGATTCATAAATTTTCTTTTCGTAATAGTCACCTAAAAATTTACCTGCATCATCACGGCTGAATCCAAATGTCATTTGTGTTAAGTCATTTGTACCAAATGAGAAGAATTCAGCTTCTTCTGCAATCTCGTCAGCAGTTAGTGCTGCCCTTGGGATTTCAATCATAGTTCCTACATGGTAATCAAGTTTTACTCCAGCTTCTGCAATTACTTTGTCTGCTGTTTTTGTTACTATGTCTTTAACATATTTTAATTCTTTTACTTCTCCAACAAGTGGAATCATGATTTCTGGAGTTACATTCATTCCTTCTTTATTTACATTTATAGCAGCTTCAATAACAGCTCTTGTTTGCATTTCTGCAATTTCTGGGAAAGTAACAGCTAAACGGCATCCACGGTGTCCCATCATTGGATTAAATTCATGTAATCCTTCTACTACATTTTTTAGTTCTTCAAATGTTAATCCCATTTCTTTTGCTAAAGTTTTAATGTCTTCATCTTCGTGTGGTAAGAACTCATGTAATGGTGGATCTAAGAAACGAATTGTTACTGGGTATCCTTTCATTTCTCTATATAATCCTTCAAAATCTCCTCTTTGCATTGGAAGAATTTTTGCTAATGCTTTTGCTCTTTGTTCAGGTGTTTTTGATACAATCATTTCACGAATTGCTGCAATTCTATCTGGTGCAAAGAACATATGCTCTGTTCTACAAAGACCTATACCTTGTGCACCAAAATTGTATGCTTGTTTTGCATCTTTTGGTGTATCTGCATTTGTTCTTACTTCTAGTTGTCTATATTGATCAGCCCATCCCATTAATTTTGCAAAGTTTCCAGTTACAGATGCGTCAACTGTTGGAATTTTTTCTCCATATACATTACCAGTAGATCCATCCAAAGAAATATATTCTCCTTCTGTTACTTTTCTTCCATCTGGTAATATAAAATATTTTTCCTCTTCATTAACTGTAATTTCTCCGCAACCGGCTACACAGCATGTCCCCATACCACGTGCAACAACGGCTGCATGTGATGTCATACCGCCTCTTACTGTTAATACACCTTTACAAACATTCATTCCTTCAATATCTTCTGGAGAAGTTTCTAGTCTAACTAAAACTAATTCTTTTTCTCCAGCATTATGTAATTCAACAGCTCTGTCTGCTGTAAATACAACTTTTCCTGCAGCAGCTCCTGGTGAAGCAGCTAATCCTTTTGCAACTATTTTTGCAGCTTTTAATGCTGATGCATCAAAATTTGGATGTAACAATTGGTCTAATTGATTTGGTTCAACTCTTAAAACAGCTTCTTTTTCATCAATCATGCCTTCTTCAACTAAGTCAACTGCTATTTTTAATGCAGCATTTGCTGTTCTTTTTCCATTTCTTGTTTGTAAGAAGAATAATTTTCCTGCTTCAATTGTAAATTCCATATCTTGCATATCTTTAAAATGATTCTCTAGTTTGTGTGCACATTCTACAAATTGTTTATAAGCTTCTGGGTTTACTTTTTCAAGAGTTTCAATGTGTTGTGGGGTTCTAATTCCTGCAACAACATCTTCTCCTTGTGCATTCATTAAATATTCTCCAAATATTTTGTTTTCTCCTGTTGCTGGATTTCTTGTAAAAGCAACGCCTGTACCACAATCGTCTCCCATGTTTCCAAAAACCATTTCTTGTACATTTACTGCTGTTCCCCAACTGCCTGGGATGTCGTTTAATCTTCTATAAGTAATTGCTCTTGCATTGTTCCAACTTCTAAATACTGCCTTTACAGCTTCCATTAGTTGTACTCTAGAGTCTTGTGGAAATTCTTCACCTTTTTGTGTTTTATAAATTCCTTTAAAAGTAGAAACTAACTCTTTTAAGTCTGAAGCTGTTAGTTCAGTATCTAGTTTAACACCTTTTTTCTCTTTCATTTCATCAATTGCTTTTTCAAATAAAGGTTTTGGTATTTCCATAACAACATCAGAAAACATTTGAATAAATCTTCTATAACTGTCATATGCAAATCTTTCATTTTTTGATGCGATTGTTTTTAATACTTGGTCGTTTAAACCTAAATTTAAAATTGTATCCATCATTCCAGGCATAGAAGCTCTAGCCCCTGAACGAACAGACACTAATAATGGTTTTTCTAAATCTCCTAATTTTTTTCCTGTCATTTCTTCTAGTTTCTTTAAAGATTCAAAAATTTCAGTTTCAATTTCTGAACTAATTTTTTCTCCATCTTCATAGTATTTTGTACATGCTTCTGTTGTAACTGTGAATCCTTGTGGAATTGGTAAACCAAGAGCCGTCATTTCCGCAAGGTTTGCTCCTTTTCCTCCTAATAATTCACGCATTTTTGCATTTCCTTCTTTGAAAAGGTATACATACTTTTGACTCATAAAAAAACCTCCTTAAAATTTATGTGATTTTAAATTTGAACTAACTCAAAAATACTTTGTTATTATATATCAGCTTTCCAGAAAAAGCAATTAATTTATAGAATTTTTATTTATTTTCAAATTTTATTTCATATTTTATTAGTATTACAATATGTAACTAAAAAGTTCTTATTTAAGATTATATAATTCAATTTTTTGTATTAAATAATAATTTTGTTTTCTATCCATTCTTCTAGTTCTCCTATAGTTACTCTTTCTTGTTTCATTGTGTCTCTATCTCTTATAGTTACACATCCATCATTTTCAGTTTCGAAATCAATTGTAATACAAAATGGTGTTCCAATTTCGTCTTGTCTTCTATAACGCTTTCCAATGCTTCCTGCTTCATCATAATCGCAAAGAAATTTCTTAGATAACTTATTATATACTTCATTAGCTTTTCCATTTAATTTTTTTGATAATGGTAAAACTGCAGCTTTAAATGGAGCCAATGCAGGATGTAAATGTAAAACTGTTCTTGTGTCTCCTTCTGCAATTTCTTCTTCCTCGTATGCATCGCACATTACTGTTAGGAAAATTCTATCTACTCCTACAGATGGTTCTATACAATATGGTATATATTTTTCACCAGTTTCTGTATCTAAATATGATAGGTCCTCTTTTGATGCTTCCATATGTCTTGATAAGTCGTAGTCTGTTCTATCTGCAATTCCCCAAAGTTCTCCCCATCCAAATGGGAATAAGTATTCTATATCTGTAGTTCCTTTACTATAAAAAGATAGTTCTTCTTTTTCATGCTCTCTCATTCTTAAATTTTCTTCTTTAATTCCTAAAGATAATAGCCAATTCTTGCAGAATGTTTTCCAATATTCATACCATTCCAAATCAGTTCCAGGTTTGCAAAAGAATTCCAATTCCATTTGTTCAAATTCTCTTGTTCTAAAAATAAAATTTCCAGGAGTTATTTCATTTCTAAAAGCACGCCCTATTTGTCCAATCCCCATAGGCATTTTTTTTCTGCTTGTTCTTAATACGTTCTTAAAATTAACAAACATTCCGCTGGGCCGTTTCTGGTCTTAAGTAAACTTCGGATTTTGCATCTTCTGTAACTCCCATAAAAGTTTTAAACATTAAATTAAACTTTCTAATATTGGTAAAATTGTTTTTCCCACAGTTTGGACAAGGGATATTATTTTTTTTAATATAGTCAACTAGTTCTTCATTTGACCAGCCATCTAGTCCAGAAATTTGTTCTCCATTTTTAAAACTCCATTCTTCGATTAGCTTATCTGCCCTATGACGTGTTTTACAAGATTTACAGTCAATTAGAGGATCACTAAATCCACCTACATGTCCTGTTGTAATCCAAGTTTGTGGGTTCATAATAATAGCAGCATCAATTCCTACATTGTATTTTGATTCTCTAATGAATTTTTCCCACCATAAATCTTTAATATTTTTTTTCAATTCACAACCAATTGGGCCATAATCCCATGAATTAGCAAGACCTCCATAGATTTCTGAGCCAGGATAAATAAATCCCCTGTTTTTACATAGGCTCACAATTTTTTCCATTGTCAATTTTTCCATAAAACCTCCACTCTTAGCTAAGAATATTATAACATAGGAAGTGTCTTCAGATAAACAAGTTATTTAAGCTTAGCTTTGTTTTATAGTAGCAAAAGTCACTAAAATATCCCTAGCTATTTAAAATAGCTAGGGACGAATAAATATACTCGCGGTTCCACCCTAGTTCCTAAAAGCAATTATCACTTTTAAGCACCTTAATTTTTTTGCTCCAAAGTTCCCCATATAATGTTTATTGCTAGTTTTCACCATATCTAGCTCTCTTTATATAAACTAACTATACTTTTTCTTCTTCAACGCAATATTTAATTGTTATTAATTTATCAAATTTAAAAAGGATTGTCAAGTCATTTCAGCAAATTACTAAAATTTGTAATGGAAGTAAAAACAACCTACAAACCTTATAGTTCGTAAGTTGTTATAATTTGGAGCGGGTAGT
>OLIW01001130.1_pt1 | contig 25355 bp, 22 predicted proteins | sample 1601321 | NCBI WGS metagenome assembly OLIW01 (sample SAMEA2452114, study PRJEB22498) | human gut metagenome
TAATAAAGAATAATAATTTTTTTGATGAAGAGATTCTCTATACCCCCTAGAGAGGGCTGAGCGGTATTTTGAGGCAGCAGCTGCTTTATAGCTATTGGCAGCGCTATAATTACAATTACTATAACGGCTATTAAAAAGATATGCTGTGCAACTTTGGATTTCCTTTTCCTGGGCATTGTTTTGTACCTCCTTGGCAGTTAAGCTTATTCTGATGTATGTTTAAACCCTCAATTTGAGGATATTAAAATCTAAAATATAGGAACGGGTCATCCAGTCCTATAAACAGACAATAGAGCGAACCTGCAAATATTGCGATGAGTATCAAAGCCTCAATAAGCGGGTTTCGCCGTATAACCGTAAAAATGCGGCGGGGAATAGGCGTGGAAAATATAAAGCAGACAAGCAGCAGTACGCCGAAAGACTGCAAGTTGACTATATAATCCTGCTCAAAAACATTTATCGGCTCGCTTCCCAGGAAGGGAAAAAGCCTTCCTAAGAATATTCCCAGCTGCTTAATGTCGGTAATGGCAAAGACGGCCCAGCTGAGGGGTATGAGCAGGAGCATATAAAGATGGCCCAGCCATCGGTATCTGTCCAGATATTTTTTGAGGAAAAGCTTTTCTATAAAGATAAAGAAGAAAAGCACCAGTCCCCAAAGCACGAAATTCCAGCTTGCGCCGTGCCATATTCCGGTAAGCAGCCACACGACAAACAGATTAAAAATTGTTCGGGCCGTGCCTTTTCTGTTTCCGCCCAGGGGAATATAAACATATTCTCTGAACCAGCTTCCCAGCGTTATGTGCCAGCGACGCCAGAATTCGGTCATGGAAGTGGAGATATAGGGATAATCGAAATTCTTGGGCAGCTTAAAGCCCATCATGCGCCCCAGTCCTATGGCCATAAGCGAGTATCCGTAAAAATCAAAATATATCTGGAAGGTATAGGCAAAAATGCTCATCCAGGCTAAGGGAGTGGAAATGCTTTCATAGCCTATGTTTGCCGCACTGTTCCAGAGATTGGCTATCTGGTTGGCCAGGAGCACCTTAAGGCCCAGGCCGATTATAAATTCCTTGAGGCCGCTTTCAGCCAGAGCAAGTGTGTGCTTCCGTTTATGCAGCTGCTTTGCTACTGAAGAATAGGTGACAATAGGCCCGGCGATGAGCTGGGGGAACATGCATATATAAACTCCCAGATCCAGGACTGATTTTTCTGCCGGCACTTTCTGCTTATATACGTCTATAATATAGGAGCATATCTGGAAGGTGTAAAAGCTTATGCCTATGGGCAGAATCCAGTTGGCCAAGGGCAGCTCAAAGCCCAGGTCGGGAAAGAATCTTCCGAAGAACGCGTTAATATTCGCAAAAATGAAGTCAGAATACTTAAATAAAAAAAGCCATGCGAAATTATAGGCCAGGCCGGCAGCCAGCCAAAGGCTTTTCCTTTGCTCGCTGCGGCTTATCGCAAGACCGAAAAAATAATTCAATACTATTGATATTATTAATAAAAGGATATAGCGAGGCTCGTCCAGCACTCCGTAGGAATAAAAGGCCAGACTGGCAATAAAGAGCCATAAATTTTTGCCCCTGAAAGGAAGCAGGTAATATACAAGAAAAAATATCGGAAGAAATATAAAAATAAATTCTATGCTGCTGAAAACCATATGCTTCCCCTGCTGTAACTGTATTAAAGATTAATCTTCCTGTTCGGTAAAATTAGGCACAACGGCCTTGAGCGTACTGCGCACCTCCCGTCCGTTTTCTACCGCGTCCTTCAGCTCCTGAATATGCTTCCAGAATAGCTGAGCGTCAAATTCGACGGGCTGCAAAACAAATATTTTATTATTCTCGGTTTTGGTCATCTTATTGGATTCATCCTGGTTATAAAGCTCTTCATAGAGCTTTTCGCCAGGCCGCAGGCCGGTATACTGGATTTTTATGTCCTTATCGGGAGTAAAGCCCGAAAGCCGGATCATATTGCGGGCCAAATCGTCTATAAATACCGGCTGCCCCATATCCAGCACGAATATTTCGCCGCCTGCCGCCAGCGCGCCGGCCTGCACTACCAGCCGCGCCGCTTCCGGTATGGTCATAAAATACCTGGTTATTTTGGGGTGGGTAACGGTAACTGGGCCGCCTGCGGCAATCTGCCGCTTAAAGGTTGGGATAACGCTGCCGTTGCTGCCCAGGACGTTGCCGAAGCGCACCGCCGCGAATTTAGTAGCGCTGCCCTCCAGATTGAGGTGCTGCATTATAAGCTCGCTTACCCGTTTGGTAGCGCCCATGACATTGGTGGGATTAACAGCCTTATCAGTAGACAGCAGCACGAAATGCTCCGAGTTATACTCCATAGCGCAGCGGGCCGTGTTAAGGGTGCCGAATACGTTGTTTTTTACTGCCTCGCGCGAATTGTCCTCCATGAGGGGCACATGCTTATGGGCGGCCGCATGGAAAACAACTTCTGGGTGAAATTCCTCGAATATTTCGCGCATTCGGGCCATATCCCGCACAGAGCCTATGCGTATGCAGACGTTTAATTCAGGCTGCCGCGCTTTAAGCTCATTCATAAGCTCAAAGGCGTTATTCTCGTAAATATCAAATATAACAAGCTGTTTTAGGCCGCAGAGCGCAGTCTGGCGGCAAAGCTCCGAGCCTATGGAACCGCCTCCGCCCGTTACCAGGACAGTCCGGCCCTTAAGATAGGACAGCACTGAATGCTGGTCTATTACAATTTCGGGACGGGGCAGCAGTTCCTGCGGGTCTATGTCCCGTATCATATCCAGACTGACGGTATCGTCTATTTCTTCAAGCGGGGGAAGGGTAGTAACCTTTCGGCCTGTCTGCGCAGCGAGCTTTAAAATCTGCCTGCGTTCCGAATCGGTGGCGCTGGGTATGGCCAGCATTATTTCATCTATGGACAGCTTTTCGGCTATTGCCGTCATTTCCTCACAGCTGCCTTTAACGGGCACTCCGTGGACGCGCATTCCGTGTTTAGAGGGGTCATCGTCCACAACCGCTATAGGGCGTCCGTAAACATATCCGCCTCCGCGCAGATAATCAATCAGCATGGCACCCGCCGCTCCCGCGCCTATAATAAGCAGGCGCTTGCTGTTCTTTTTGCTTTCTATGCGGGTCTTAATCAGCCGGGGCAGATAAAGGCAGAGACGAGAGCCTATTATAAAAATTAAGGCTATGAGCATGTAATTGAGATAATAGGAGAGGGAGAGCTCAATGCCTGTATCCAGCAGGCCGTCCGTTAAATAGAGGGCCAGCGTGGAAATAGCCGTTACTACCGCTATCTGGAACATTTCGGTCAGGGTAGCGGAGTATTTCCAGATGTGATTATAAATTCCCATGCAGGCGAAAATAATAACTGTGGCGCCTGCAGCGGCAGCGTGATAACGGTTGAATATCCTGTTTGCGTAATCGCTTATTTCCCCCTGAGTGAAGATTACAAGCGAAAGGCGCATAGCCAGAAATAGCAGCACCATATCTATGCATATAAAAAGGGCGCAGGATCCCCATTTTTTTATAACGGCTTCTGTCTTTTTCATAATCTTTTACTATATATACTGAACAAATATATTTCTTTTAGAAATATTTCAGCCTTCTCCTTTGTATTGTACTCTCTGTGCGATGAATTTCAGTTTCCCCAAACTATAGCGCCAGCTTTAAATTAAGCATAACATTAAAGAGCGCTGACAAAACAAAACAGAAACGCGCCGGGCGCTCCCGTTTATGTCGCAGCATTCCTGTCCGATTGGGGAGTATGTATTTTAAGCAAATTTATTATCGATATAATAGCCCATAACGCAGATATTGTCAAGACGACAGGGCAGAATTAAATTAAATGTAATATAAATGTCATTACTCATGAATTAATCTATATTTAATTTGCCAGACAGCCGCTGTTAATAGTATAATGTTTTAGTGCAAGCTTTATACTTTCGGGGGTAATGACGTTGAAAAGCATTGAGGTTTTAGGGTTAAAAAAATATTACGGCAATATTAAAGCGGTGGACGGCGTTGATTTTTATGTGGAGCCGGGGAGCCTTTTTGCGTTTCTGGGACCTAACGGCGCAGGCAAGTCAACCGTTATAGACATTTTATGCACATTAAGCCGTCCGCAGGCCGGGCAGGCGTTTATTAACGGCATGGAAATAGGCCGGGAGGATGAAAAAATACGGTCTGAAATAGGGGTTGTATTTCAGGAGGGCGTATTGGACAGGCTGCTGAGCGTACGGGAAAACCTTATGCTTAGGGGCTCGTTTTACGGACTAAAGGGAGAAGAATTAAAAAAGCGGACGGAAAATGCTCTGCTTGAAGCGGACGCAGCCGAATTTGCCGACAGACGGTACGGCAAACTATCGGGCGGCCAGCGCCGCCGCGCCGATATAGCCAGGGCCCTTGTCAATTCTCCCAAAATTCTTTTTCTGGACGAGCCTACGACGGGCCTGGACCCTCAGACGCGGGCGGGCATATGGGAGACGGTCAGAAGGCTTCAGCGGGAAAGCGGCATGACGGTTTTTCTTACCACGCATTATATGGAAGAAGCGGATTCGGCCGATTATGTAGTTGTATTGGACAACGGGCGCGTAAAGGCAAAGGGTACTCCAAATCAGCTTAAAAAGGAATATGCCGCAGATTGCCTTAAGTTATATGGGGATGTTCCGCATTTGATTGATATCATAAAAGAAACCCGGCTTTCTTATTCTGTTTTAGCGGACGGAATAAAGATAAATCTGGAAAATACTCTTTCGGCCCTGCCTCTGCTTGAAAAGGCCAGAGGAGCTATAACAGGCTTTGAGGTGGCCATGGGTGATATGGACGATGCTTTTATGGGTATAACCGGAAAGGAGATAAGGGAATGATTCATTTTACGCTGAGAAATCTCAAGGTGTTTTACAGGGACAAAAGCTCGGTGTTTTTCTCTATGCTGGCTGTGCTCATAATCATAGTGCTTTATTTTGCTTTCCTGGGAGACGCCTGGAGCGGGCAGTTCCAGGGGGTGGACAATATGAAGGGCATAATGGATAACTGGATAAGCGCGGGACTGCTTGCGGTGGCCAGCCTTACTTCCACCATGGGCGCGTTCGGGGTAATGGTGGAGGATAAGGCGCGCCGCCTGGCAAAGGATTTTTATTCCTCTCCCTTAAAAAGGCGGGATATTGCCGGAGGGTATGTGCTTAGTTCGTTTTTTGTGGGAGTTATCATGAGCCTGCTTACCCTTTTGGTTACGCAAATATATATAATTGCTGCGGGCGGCGCTTTTATGGGCGGCGCGGCTCTGCTTAAGGTAATGGGACTGATTTTGATATGCTCGGCTTCAAATACTGCCTTTGTGCTGTTTATCGTATCCTTTTTTAACAGTCAGGGCGCTTTTACTGGAGCCAGCACTGTCATAGGCACGTTTATAGGCTTTGTGGCGGGCATATATATGCCTATAGGAGTGCTGCCTGAAGGAGTCAGGGCGGTCGTAAAGATTTTTCCCGTTTCGCACGGGGCGGCGCTTATGCGGCAGGCTGTTATGGAAAATCAGCTTGCGGAGGCTTTTAAGGGCGCGCCCGCGGGCGCCTTGGAGGAATTCAATCAAATGATGGGCAACAGCCTGAATTTTGGCGATTATGCTGTGCCTGCTGGCGTCAGTATAGCTGTTCTGGTTCTGTCAGGAGTGCTGTTTTTCTTGCTGGCTCTTCTTAATATACGCCGCAAAGGAAAAAATATTTAAATTCCGCTTGCTTTTTAATTGGTATTATGCTATTATACTACTGCTCTTTTATAGGTGAAAGGAATGAGTATTAAAAATGTACGTTACTGAAATAATATTAGCATGTATATTAGGCGTTATATCCATTCTGCTTATAATAAGTGTTTTAAAGCAGAAGGGCACTACCGAGGGCCTGGGCAGCATTTTGGGCGGAAATAATACCGACAGCTTTTTAGGCAGGAACAAGGCGGTCAAGACCAAGGAGGGCAGGCTGGCCCTTATGACTAAGATATGCGTTGTGCTTATAGTTGTTGTGGCTATCGTACTTGCCGTGCTGCTTTCCATTTCCGAATTACGAGCAGCGGCTGCTTAAACAGGATATGCTTCCAGCGCCCACATCTGGGCGCTTTTTTTATTATTGCCGCTTATATTAAATGGATGTTAAAAAGGAGTAAAAATGATAACAGAGGAAAAAATAATTGAATTATTGGAGAAGTATGAGAGACTGAGCAAAAAAGAGCTTAAAAAGCTTATGCTCAAGGGGGATAAGGATTATGTACCCGTTGAGGAGACGCTTAAGAAGCTTAAGAGGGACAGGGCGCTTTTAAAGGACAAGCTGGGCAGATATTATCTTGCCGGTAAATCGGCGGAGAGTATGTTTGGCGGCAAAAAGCTCGGCAGAACGTCAGAAATAGCGGCTGAGGGCAAAAAAACCGGCAAACATGAAAGAAAAGTTAGCTCCAAGGGCAAAAGAAAAGCGCGCAGCAGGGAAATTGAGGGCAAGATTGCGCTTATTAAGAATAAATACGCTTTTTTTGAAGGAGAAGGCGGAGAGAGATTATATATACCTGCGGAAAAACTGATGGGGGCTATGCTGAACGACAGGGTCACAGCTGTTAAAACAGGAGGAAAAGAATCTGACCGCGGCGCAATTACCTCTGTTTTAGAGAGGGCTAATCAAACCGTAGTGGGTACGATAGAAAATAAAAACGGAGATATTTTTCTTGCGCCTGATGATTACAGGCTGAATGTCAAAATAAAGCTGGATAAAAAAGAAGGGCTTCCTGAAAATTTTAAGGCTGTGGCGGAAATTTACCAATACAGCCAGGACGGCGGGGAACCCCTTGGCCGGATAACTGAAATTCTGGGAGAGGGGGAGCAGCCCGGCGCGGAAATGCTTTCGGTGCTTCGGGCGCATAATATTCCCGACGTTTTTGACCAGTCGGTGATAGATGAGGCGGAGAAAATCCCCGAATTTATCAGCAGTGCGGAAATTGCGGACAGGGAGGACCTGCGCGGGGAAAGCATATTTACCATAGACGGCATAGACGCAAAGGATTTAGATGACGCCGTAAGCATAAAAATGCAGGGCGAGGACTATATTCTAGGCGTGCATATCGCGGACGTTTCGCATTATGTCCGTCCGGACAGCGCGCTGGACGCAGAGGCATTAAAAAGGGGCACGAGCGTTTATTTTCCGGGGAGTGTTATTCCCATGCTGCCTAAGAGGCTAAGCAACGGCATATGCTCTCTTAATCCTAATGCGGACAGGCTGGCCTTGAGCTGCGTAATGCAGATTGGCCCTGAGGGAGAAGTAATTTCTTACAGGATATTTAAGAGCGTTATCCGTTCGTGCGAGCGCCTTGTTTATGAGGATATCAATAAGCTGCTTGAGGGGGATGAGGAGCTCAAGCGCCGGTATTCACATATATACGACGAGCTTATTCTTATGCAGAAGCTGTCCGGTATTCTGGGCAAAAGGAGAAGGGCGGCCGGAAGCATAGATTTTAATGCTCCTGAGCCGGAATTTACATTGGACGAAGAGGGCAGAGCCATAGATGTGCGCGTGCATGAACGGGGCGTATCCAATATGATGATAGAGGAATTTATGCTGGTGTGCAATCAGACTGTGGCCAGGCATATGCGTAAAAATAATCTGCCAGCAGTTTACCGTATTCATGAAAAGCCTGAAAAAAGCAAAGTAGAGAACTTTATCTCATTTGTAAGGGGTTATGGATATAATATCAAGGCGAAAAATCTTAATGAGCCTAAAGACTATGCCATGCTGCTTGACAGCCTTAAAGGGAAGCCTGAAGAAAGGGTAATTTCGCGCTTGATGCTCCGAACCATGCAGAAGGCCAAATACAGTCAGGAAAATACGGGCCATTTTGGGCTTGCGGCGCAGGATTATCTGCATTTTACATCTCCTATCAGGCGGTATCCTGATTTGATAGTGCACAGAATGATACATTTTTCCCTTGAAAAGCCCGCTGCCCTTGGAGTGTGGGCAAAACGCATGCCTGCTATTGCCCTGCGCGCTTCCGAAAGGGAGCGGGCTGCGCAGGAGGCCGAGTGGGACGGGGACGATATTAAAAAAGCGGAATATATGACAAATCATATAGGCGAAAAATTTGACGGAGTGATTTCGGGTATGTGCTCAACAACTTTCTGGGTTGAACTGGATAATACTGTTGAGGGGATGGTGCCTCTTTCCAGCCTCCGGGATGATTTTTATATCTTTGATCAGGAAAAGTATGTTCTAACAGGCAGAAACACCGGCAAGCGCTTTAAGCTTGGGCAGAGTGTGCGGATAAAAGTAACGGGCGCCAGCATCCGCGGCAGAAGCGTATCCTTTGAATTGGCCGGCAAAAAGAAAAAATAAAACTCAGGGCTGATCAACTGAAGGTAATATCAGAACAGGATATTTTAGTTTATATATACGGCGCGTTTTGGATATTGGAGATGATAATACCGAATAATTTTACGGCCCTTTTTAATAAGAAAGGGCCGTATGTATGTATTATTGATATAAGCAAGGCATTGTATAAGGCATTTGCTTGAATTGCCGATAGCCAAAATAGTTAACGCTTTTTATTGCTAAATAGTTTAGTGAATATAGTTGATCAATAAAATAATAGACTTATTCTTTTTATTTTATATAAAGTTGTTTTAACAGATTTTTATATTCTATAAAATTAGATATTACTTGATATCTTTATTAAGCAAATATTTTACTATAAATACTGAATGCGAATACTTAGAATGAGAAAATAACGAAAAATATATTGACATATGTTTGATAATAAGTTACAATATATGTGATTTTAATATTACTCAGTTTAATGGCATTTATAATTTATATTTTTATTAAATAAAGTGGTGAATATATGCCCAATTATTGTGATTACAAGTTATCAAAATACAATTATTTTTTGCAGGGTATACAAGGAACAATGATTTATTACAATCATCTTTACAAACAGTTGTGCAAATTTCCTGCGGAATATTACGAGAGAGTTCAAGATTGTATATCTGCAACAAAGCAGGGTAGAGCTACAGCGGTTGATGATATTGTGATATTTAATGAATTATGCAGAAGAAATGCATTGCTTCCAAAGAATTATGATGAAGAAGCTGTTTCGGCATTACATTACATGAATGAAATAACAAGGAATTCGTTGTGCTTTATTATTTATCCAACATTGGCTTGCAATTTTCGATGCCCTTACTGCTATCAAGATCACGAAAATCTCAATATGAATGCTGAGGTCGCTGCTGGGATTATTTCTTATGTGAGGAAGAACATTATCAAACATCGCGAGTTACATGTCGCTTGGTTTGGCGGTGAACCGCTCTTGCGAATGGATTTGATTCAAAAAATGTCCGAAGCATTTATGGATATTTGTCATAAGAGAAATCGCCTCTATACAAGTGCGATAACAACAAACGGATATCTTTTGAACAAAGAAACCTTTATGCGATTATATAGACTTAATGTAAGAAAATTCGCCATTACAATTGATGGTCTGCACGATGTTCACGATAAACAACGGATTACTATTGATGGGAAAGGTACTTTGGATAGGATTATATCTAATTTATTGGACATAAAGACGATCTCTTCAAATTTAAAGTTTGAAATGAATATTCGATCTAATGTTTCAAAAGAAGGGCTTAAGACTCTTGAAAAATATGTTAAGTACATGAGCGGGTTATTTGCCGATGATGATAGATTTTGTTTTAGTTTTAGACCAGTATACGATTGGGGCGGAAACAATATTGAAGGCTTTAGGGACCATTTGCTAGAGGCTCGTATTGGTTCAAAGAATCTCTATGATTTATTGTATGATTTAGATTACCCTGTAAATTATTTTCAGCATTATGAGGAAATTACTAACAGTACAATTTGTTATGCCAGCCGAGAACATACATATGCTATTGAACCTGACGGCAGATTGTCAAAATGCACATCTGCAAATCGCCATATTGCAAATTACTTTGTAGGCAGAATAGATGGACATGGCAATATGGAAACAGATAGAAATATAATTGCTCAATGGGCGACTCCATATCGAGAAAAGGCTGACTGTAAAGATTGTTTTTTTGAGGCGAATTGTCATAGCAATTTTTGTGTATTGGATAAAGTTTTATATGGTTCCCGAGAAAAAAAGTGCCCTGGCGGAAAAGAACATATTGCGGAGTATATTAAGCTACTCGATAAAAACAACGACCGATATCGATATATCGAGGAAGTTGAGATAAAGAAAGAGTATTAAAATGGAAATTAACGAGATTAGAGAAAAACTACATTATGCGTTAATCAACGAAGGTATATATGTAGATGATGATGACGTCCTGATATCTGAATATATATCTGATTCAATTGCTTTTGTATCTTTGATAGTACAAATAGAATGTCAGTTTGATGTGGCCATGCCTGATGAAATTTTGGATTTTGAAAGGCTTGGTTCTGTAAATAGTTTATGTGTTTACATTAGCGATTTGATATCTGCCGATAAGATTGATATGTAGTTAATAGGCAATTATGCTTATTTAACGAATATAGTATAAAAAGGAGAGGTGGTTATGTATTCAATTGAAAAAAAGAGGAAACCGGTCAAGCTTGTTAAACCCAATGTTACTGTGGCCAAGCATAAGGTTCAGGCATACACGACTGAAAGCGGGAATCCAGGCTGTGTTGAATGCCGTTCCGGTTGTTATAATTGTGGCTGCAGAAAATCTTGCACTTAATAGGAATGCAGCTTATTGTTAACAAGCGGCAAAATGCAGGACGGCTGCATAGGTAATTTATTCGGGATTAATTTCCGCATACATGGTATTAATCATGTATGCGGAAATTAATATATCGTGTGAGTGTGGAAATATTTTATGAAAGTTTCGATGCAATCCATACTAATTAGTTTTAAAATAATTAGTAAAATACATTTCAAAAGAATATGCTTTTCTGCACTTAATGTGTTTTTAGGAGTCGTTAATTCCTTTGTCTTTGGTGTTTTATTCTTTAAATTCTTTATTGAGGCCTTATTTGAACAAAAAAATCTATTTCACATAATTATTCTTATCATTGTACAGTTGGTTTGGCAAATATTATATAGCTATTATAATGAATATTATTCAAACATATATAAACCAAAATCTAATGCAAAAATACAAGAAGCCATATACACCCGTTTATTTGATAAAACCGTTGAAATGGGTGTGCATACTTTGGAGTCCCCGGATTATTTGGATATATTCCGAATGGTAATGCAAAAATCGGCTGATGCAATGATTTTCATTGTAGAAAATGTTTTTAATTATATAATGAATATTATATTGGTTATTCTTAACGGGGGGTTGTTGGTTACTTATGATCCTTTGTTATTTGTGCCCATTATATTAGGCGTGGTAAGTTCTTATGTTTTGGAAATCATACGGAATAAATATCAAATAAAAAAGAATAATGCGCTAAATCCACTTTTCAGAAAATTTGAATACATTAAGCGTATTTTTCATTCGGCTGATTACGCTTTGGATATAAAAACTACAAACATATTTGATGTATTAATAAAAAGTTCTGATGATACAAATGATAGCATCATACAAACGCAAAGAAAATTCAACAGAAAGCTTTGTTTCATTATGTCATTATCCGCTGTTTTGTCTATTTTATTTAGATATGTTCCTTACGCATTGATTTGTGCAAACGCCATAATAACGCATGTGTTAACCTCCGGAGATATCGCAGTTATGATAAGTTCTACTGGAAGTGTTAGAGGAGCCATTAATTCGTTGCTTCGCTTATATCCCCAAATTCAGGAAAGCAGTGTTTATATTACAAATTATCAAAATTACTTAGCAAGAGAAGCGGAGATAGAATGGAACGAAGAAGGGGAGGAACCGGCCGCAAAGGCAAATGGAATAAGCTTAAAGAATGTAAGTTTTTCATATGATGGAAGGAATGCAGTGTTAAAGAATATCAGTATTGACATTGAAGGCGGGGAGAAGATCGCTATTGTGGGGAGAAATGGAGAAGGGAAATCCACGATAGTAAAACTGCTTTTGCGGCTTTATAAACCACAAAGCGGAGAAATCTATATGGACGGGAAACCTGCAGAAGCGTACGCTTTAAAAGCATATCGGGAGCGGTTTGGGGTGGCGTTTCAGCAAACGCAGATATATGCGGTATCGGTATTGGAAAATGTATTGATGAAGCCATGTGAAGCGGGAGAAGAACAGGCAAAAGAGATAGTAGAAAATGCGCTAAAAAGGAGCAAACTATACGAGCGTATAAAGGAAGAGGAAAGGGGAGTAGAAGCAACGCTGACGAAGGAGTTTGATCAGGATGGTATAGAATTGTCCGGAGGGCAGGCTCAAAAGTTAGCGTTGGCAAGAGTCTTTGCTCGGAATTGCGGCATAGTAGTGCTGGATGAACCGTCAGCGGCATTAGACCCTATAAGCGAGGCAGAAATGTATGAAAGCATGCTGGAAGCTATGACGGACAGGACGGTTATTTTGGTTTCGCACAGATTATCGGCATGCCGAAATGTGGATCGGATATATGTGATAGAGAATGGAAGAGTTGCGGAGCAGGGATCTCACAATGAGTTGCTGCAAAGAGAAGGCCTATATGCCCAAATGTGGAATTTGCAGGCTTCGGGTTATATGGATAAGTAAATACTCAATATTTGACAGTAAGGGGAAATAAGTCAAATGAAAAAAATTTGTGTTATTGATAGCGGCTATCGTGCTGATGATAAAAATATTAAAAGTGACCAGATTGAACGTGCCATTACTGTCAAGCAAGTTAATAACGAGTTTTTAGTTTCTGAAGGAGCCGAGGACAATATCGGGCACGGGACCGCTATTTTATCAATTATTCAACAGGGAACTCCATATGATAACGTATATATAGTTTTGAAAATTTTTGATAATGAATTATCATGTGATGAAGAGCTTTTAATTTTTGCGCTTGAATATGTCTGCAAAAATATAGAGTGTGATTTAGTAAATTTGAGTTTAGGAATTACATGCAGCAAAAATAAAAAACAACTGTTAAAAATATGCAGAAAGATATATGAAAAAGGAATTATTATAGTTTCGGCGTTTGACAATGACGGCGCAGTGTCTTACCCTGCTGCTTTTCCTTATGTAATTGGTGTAGACAGTAATGCTGTTTGTAAAAGCCGAAATGATATTGCATTTGTTGAAAATTCTATTGTCAATATATTTGCTTTTGGACGTATGCAGAGGATATCGCAATTTTATACAAAATATATGTATGTATCTGGAGCTAGTGTGGCATGTGCCCATATAACTAGAATTTTGTCTTCTACGGATGCAAAAACATTTAGTGAAGCTATTTCGAAACTTTATAGTTGTGCCAAATATGTTTTTTATAAGAATATTAAACAACCAACATCTGATATACCGACTCCTTTAATTCAGAATATAAAAAAGGCGATATTGTTTCCATATAATAAGGAAATGCACAGCGTTGTAAAATTTGATAATATGTTATCATTTGCTATACACGGAGTTTATGATACTACAAAGTCAGGGCTTGTAGGAAGAAAAATATATTCTTATGATGGAGAGCGGGAATATGTTATTAATAATTGGCAGAATATAATGTGGGAACAAGATTTTGATACGGTTATACTTGGACATTTGGGTGAATATAGTAAACTTATAAATGAAGATTTGTTATATAAAGTATTGACATTTAGCAAACAATTTAATAAAAAGGTTTACTGTTTTGATACGGCACCGACATTTTCTCAAGAATTTAAATCCGTGCCTATAGATTGGCCGCATAAGGAATTTTTACAGGATAAGTTTGGGAAGCTTTATGAAATTGACTGTCCGATATTGGGGATTTTTGGTACTGGTTCAAAGCAGGGAAAGTATACTTTGCAATTGATTTTAAGGAAATTATTTCTTCAAAATGGATATAAGGTTGGGCAAATTGGAAGCGAGCCCTCTTCTCTCCTATTTGGCATGGATGACATGTTTCATTTTGGTTATAACGAAAAGTTTGAATTAAATGATATTGAGTTTATAGAAGCACTCAATGACAGCTTGAATAAAATTCAGGAAAAAGATGTAGATATTATTATTGTAGGTTGTCAGTCCGGCACCATACCATATAGCCTTGTAAATATGAAATATGCTACATGCAAGCAAATCAGCTTTTTGACAGGAGTAAATCCAGATCGAGTTGTATTGTGTATTAATCTGTTTGACGATTTAGATTATATTGGCAGGACTATTTCTTTTATTGAGTCTCTTGGAGCGTGTAAAGTTATTGCGGCGGTTCTATTTCCAATGACCTTTTCTGGAGATTATGCTATGATAGGGACTCCTTCCAAGCACGAGAGTTTGGAGAATATTTGCCTCAAAAAGAATGAGATTATGCAAACCTATAACATTCCATGTTTTGAGTTGGGGATAGAGGAGGAAATGCAAGACTTATTTATGGTTATCATAAATAGTTTTATGTGAAAGTTATGGAAACTGAAAGGACATATGTACAAAATCAGAGAATTTTAAGAATATACTCAGACTTTACATATAAAGATATGGGCTTAAGAACGAATTACAGAATAGAGAAACAAAATGCAAGATTCCTGGAAGAACATAAGTTTACTTCTTGCTTTATATACAAAGAGTTTTTTAAAAATATTTCGAATATTTGCAGGATAATTCGTCTTTTTGCTGTAGATAACGTAAATAATATAATCCAAAGCCCGTTTACCTTTACAGGGATTCAGCTTATGGAGATGTGCCTTAAAAAGTATAAACTAAATTGTGCTGGGTGTAGTGTGGTTTTGAATGATATTTTATTAACATTAGGATATAAATCCAAATGTATTTGCTGTATTCCTTATGATACTCAAAACCTAAATACCCATGTTATGGTTCATGTATATGATGGAGATTACGAAAGATGGTTTGTTGCCGATCCTGCTATGGGACGGGTTCCGTGCAATAAAAAAGGTGAGTGTATGGATATTTTGGCTTTGAGGAGATATTTATCTGAAGAGGATGAATTACCATTTTACCAGTCTGGGAAAATTATTTTTGACCGTGAAGAGTGTCGGAAATATGCCAAAGAATTGATAGATAAAATTGTAATGTTTATTGTATTTCGGAATAGCGGATTGCAGCATTCGTTTGAGGAGTCCCAGATCATTGTACCTGAGGGAATAAACAAAATCTCAGAACTGTACAAAGCTTCGCAAAAAACGGATAATGCTTTTTTGCTGTACAATTAGTTGAATTTAGTATGATATGAGGAACAATTATGATTTTTCGTTCTATACGCAAAGTTCTCGTTAACAATATTAAATTATTGAAAGAATTAAATACTTTTGATAGAAGCCGCATTTTTATGACTTCTATTTACTGGATCTGCGACCAAATTGAGATTATAATATATAATATCTTTTTGTTGCCATTTTTATATTATGCAGTGGATAATTCTATGCAGATCGATATTTTTTTTCTAATCGACGGGATTTTGCTTTTAATACTAGTTTTATGTGATTGTTATCAAACATTTTATAACACGAAATATGTGGAGGAATCCAACCAAAAAATCTCTCACAATAGTAATAAAAAAGTATTTGCACACATAAAGAATGCAGATTTGGCTGAATTGTATGATCCAGGATGCATAGATATGACCATGAGGATATTGAACATGGGTCCCTATACCATTACTTCCGCTTTTGATATGCAGTGGTGGGCTATTTCTGTGGTTTTACTAGGCGTTTGTTATGTCAGTGTATTGATTAAAATTGATGCATTGCTTATTATAGCGGCAGTTCTCAGTGCGGTAGCAATGTTTTTCATTAACTTAAAATTTAATAAATTAAACTATCAAAATATCGTTGAAAAACAGAAAATTTCAAGGAAATTGCAGTATGTAGTAGATGGATTTTCATTAGCCGAGTATTCCCAGGATTTACAGACGACCGATTTAAAAAGTGTTTTAAAAAAGCGCTTGCACCATGTTACGCTGGCGACATACGAACGATTAACCAAGATTACTAAAAAAATGTGCAAATATACTTACATAAAAAATATTATCGTTTTTATCGTCACTACTTCAATAACATGGGCATATCTTGCTATTAAATATTTGCTAACAGATTCATTTGTACTAGGTATTACAGAGATAATAGTTGCGGAGACAATGATGCAGCAACTATGCAATTTGCTGATAAATATTTCTACAATTGGGCCAACGCTGCAGGAAAACAGTATGTATGCCGAGGAATATTTTCAGTATTTGGAAAGAGAAGCGGATATAAAAACAAACGAAGAAGGGGAGGAACCGGTCGCAAAGGCAAATGGAATAAGCTTAAAGAATGTAAGTTTTTCATATGATGGAAGGAATGCAGTGTTAAAGAATATCAGTATTGACATTGAAGGCGGGGAGAAGATCGCTATTGTGGGGAGAAATGGAGAAGGGAAATCCACGATAGTAAAACTGCTTTTGCGGCTTTATAAACCACAAAGCGGAGAAATCTATATGGACGGGAAACCTGCAGAAGCGTACGCTTTAAAAGCATATCGGGAGCGGTTTGGGGTGGCGTTTCAGCAAACGCAGATATATGCGGTATCGGTATTGGAAAATGTATTGATGAAGCCATGTGAAGCGGGAGAAGAACAGGCAAAAGAGATAGTAGAAAATGCGCTAAAAAGGAGCAAACTATACGAGCGTATAAAGGAAGAGGAAAGGGGAGTAGAAGCAACGCTGACGAAGGAGTTTGATCAGGATGGTATAGAATTGTCCGGAGGGCAGGCTCAAAAGTTAGCGTTGGCAAGAGTCTTTGCTCGGAATTGCGGCATAGTAGTGCTGGATGAACCGTCAGCGGCATTAGACCCTATAAGCGAGGCAGAAATGTATGAAAGCATGCTGGAAGCTATGACGGACAGGACGGTTATTTTGGTTTCGCACAGATTATCGGCATGCCGAAATGTGGATCGGATATATGTGATAGAGAATGGAAGAGTTGCGGAGCAGGGATCTCACAATGAGTTGCTGCAAAGAGAAGGCCTATATGCCCAAATGTGGAATTTGCAGGCTTCGGGCTATATGAACGAGTAATTCCTTAGCCAAGCTAACGCTTGTTAAAACTATTGGATAATATCATATGATTAGATCTTATTAGGAAAACACACTGCCAGAAAGGATGTAGCAGGACTCAGCCCGCCACGGCGGGAATTTCAGAAGTGTTGATTTCAATGTATTCTGCTATCTTACGAAATTCATCAGCGAATTTGCATTTAACGCTGATATTTCCATTTTCGTAAACCTTGATATGGTCTACAAGATCAATGAGCGCCTCCCGGGTTAGTTTGTCGATGTTCTGGTATTTCATAAAGGCCACCAGCGCCGGGTGCTCATTGTCAACACCGTTTGCCAGCTCTGCCCGTTCAGCGGTCAACCGTTCCAGCACATCGGAGAGGGCCGCTACCTGCCGTTCATAGTCGGCTTTCATGCTTCGATAATCCTGCTGGGTAATTTCCCCGTCTTTCCAGTCTTGATAAAGAGACTGCTTGTAGCGGGTGATTTTCGCCAGTTCCTTTTCCTTTGTGGCAATCAGCTCGTCCAGTCTGAAAGACTGGCTTTTTTTCGTTGGAGCCGAATTGATACGAGCAATCGCCTCAGAATAAGAAACGGCTAAATGTACCTGGTACTGAATACCGAATAGAACAGCGGCCTCCAGCCGTTCATGCTTGATTGAGTGCATGGTGCAGGCTGTCCGGGAACGGTTTTTATAAGTAGAGCAGGCATAATACACATGATTGTTTTTACTAACGCAACGAGTGATTGCCCGGCCACAATCGGCACATTTCAGAAAGCCGCTGAACAAATGGACTTTCCGGCCTTCGGGAGAAGTTCGGGTGTCACGCTTTAACAGAGCCTGCACTTTGTCAAAGGTTTCATAGTCGATAATGGCTTCATGCGTTCCAGCCACCTCTACCCATTCTTCACGGGGAACCGTTTCAATCTGGTGTACCTTATAACTTTTTACCCGGCTACGGCCTTGTGCCAAATCCCCGGTATAAGTGGGATTGGTAAGTATTGCATGGATCATCCTGCCGCCCCACATAGGTTCGTCATAACCTCTTGTAGAAACAGGCAGGCCCTTGAGCAGTTTATACGCAGAGGGACTCGGGACGCCATGCTCATTCAAATGCAGAGCGATGGCCCGTTTTGATGTTCCTTGCAAGAATAGCGAGAAAATGAGTTTGACTGTTTCAGCAGCATCCGGATCAACAATCAGTTTGTGTTTGTCTTTTGGGTGCTTAATGTACCCATAAGGAGCGAAAGCTCCGATGTATTGACCGTTACGCCGCTTATAGTCAAATACCTGGCGGATTTTCTTTGAAGTCTGATAGCAATAGTTATCATTCATTACATTTGTTATCGGAACGATAATATTAGAAACGCTATCCGGGTTTGTAAAGCTATCCACATTTTCCGCAAGACTGATAAACCGGACACCCATCTGTACAAACAGGTTGTCAATCAGACTTCCCGCATCGCTGTAATTCCGGGCAAAACGGGAAAGGTCTTTTACCACAACACAGTTGATTTTCCCGCTCATTACATCGGCCAGGAGCCGTTGGAAATCTTCACGGTTGGCATCTGTTCCCGTGTGTCCATCGTCCACATATTCGGAAACGCTTTCAAATTCCTCGATGTGCTTTTGATAAAAGTCATTCAGCAGGTCGCGCTGGTTTTTAACGCTGTTGCTATCGTCTTTTCCTTTTTTCAAATCTTCTTTGGAAAGCCGGATATATTCGCCCAGCCGCCAGCGCCGGATTGTATAAGAGGGGGAGAAACTCTGTTGAACCCCTCTGTTTTTTGTTCGTGGCATTGTTCCTCCTTCCCTATCACATTACACTTATATTATACCTCTGTCCCGTAGGGACAACAAGGATGGCTCCGCCTCGGGACATTTTGTCTCGAAGTAGGCGCGGGCCATAACCGAAGTTACAGCCCGCTTTTTTGACGGATCAAAAAGTCCGTCAAAATATCCTGGAGGGATGGCCCGTTTTCTGTAAATTCCATTTTTACACCGATACCGCCGATGCTGAAGCAGTACGGATTTTTGGTAACTTGTAAAAACCTTGTGACGCGCTCTTTGCGGGAAAGGGCATTATCAAAGGTCATACCGCTCACATCGGGCAGAGACTCGGGGGAGACTGCGCCAATGTCAACGCTTTTCATTCGTTCCAGTTCCTGTGCGGTTAATCTCACGGTAAAACCTCCTTTGTTCAGATTGATAAACGCCTCCCGGTTGTCCTGTGGGGAAACGCGAAAGGGCGGCACTGCACAAGTGCCGCCCTTTGGCCTGTCCTCACATCGGGACACAATGTCTCGAAGTTAATAGGGGCCGTTTTCGTAATGGTGCTGGGCCTCGCCCAGCGTTTTGAAATCAAATACATAATGGAGCTCACCGACAACGCGCCGGATGTCCTCGGGGGAAAAACCGCAGTTTTCCATCGCATAGATCACATATCCCCGGCAGGCGTTGTTGCTCCACGGCTCGGCCAGCATAGCGGCCAATACGGGATCGTATTTCATTTTCTAATTCCCCCTTTGATAAAATTTAGGGAACGCCGCGCCCATTTCCTTGACCTGTCCAAAGACAACTATACTTGGCGCGGCGCTCCTACGCAGACGAGAGGGCGGCCCGGAGGGACAGGCGGCCAGCCTGTCCATTGCCGGATCGTGGCCGTGGGATGGCCCGGCCCACTTGCGGCGCTGGTGTTGTTCGCTCATTTTCTTTTAGAAAAAGTCACCGCGCACCCGCCGCCTGGCTCCCCGGATCATGCTCGGAGCCGCCCTTGTTCATCTGCGGAGAAAAGAAAACCTCCTCTCATAAACCGAGACATTTTTAGATGATATTCGGACTGGTTCAGCGAGATTTTTTTAAGTATTTTTTCATGTTCTCCAAACCACGCTCCACAGCCCGCCGCACCGCGCTTTCGTGAACGCCTTCCGCTTCGGCCACTTCAGAATAGGTCTTGCCAAGAATGACACAGGCATCCACACGGCGGCCCTGGGCTTCGGGCAGAGAGTTAAGCGCGTTCCACAGACGGATAAAGAGTTCCATGCGTTCCAAGAGCTCCTGGGGCGTGGGCTCATGCAGGCAGGCCGAGTATTCGATCCCGTCCTCGCAGTCGAGAGAATACTGCGCCCTGTGCCGAGAGAGCCGCCGCTGATAAGCCATCTCATAGCGGGTATCAGCCAAAAACACTTCAGCCACCTCGTCAGAAACCTCGATAAACTGATCCTGCGTGTACCAATAATAAAAATCTTTCAGATTGATTGTAGTCATAACTTGTCCTCCATTTTGTTTCGGTGGGTGGGTTGATCGGAAACAAAATGGAGGGCTGGCGGAGAACGGCACCCAGGGGAGCCGCCCCGTACCCCTGGACACTTTGTCCAGAAGTAAGGCAAGCAAAATGCGCTTGCACAGCACAAGGCCGCACAAGCGCATAAAGCGAGGAATTTATTTATATTAGAACAATTTTCGCAACCAATATCAGAATATCCTTGTCCGGTGCCTGGGCTTTTTTTGACAAATTAAGGGCATGGACAAGGCAAAGAAACACGGCGTACCTCCTTTGCCGCCGTGGGTATAAAAAAGCGGCGGCCTTGAAATGATTAGTTTCAAAACCGCCGTTTGACTTCTGCCCCTATTTGAGGCGCATAACAACACAGCCGCCAATCCAACGGTTTTTTTATATGCCGTTTCCGTTGGCGGCCCCCAAACAACTATTAACCTCAAGAAAAAATACAGAAAAGAGAATATAATACGGTGCCGATGCCAAGTAATATATACACTATTCTCAACCCGAGCGAATATTTTGCGTCTGGATTTCTCGTTAAGAATTTTGGTAATTTTATTTTGTTGCAGATAAAACCGAATATCACAAAACCTGCACCAATCACAAGCGTTACATATTGCCAATACTCACTTAAAAACTTTTCTATAAACTCCATCACTTGCCCATCCAATATTTCATGCAATACTCACTCAGCTTTTCATAGTCAAACATATAATTAACGTCCATGAGATAATTTTCCATCATCGCCACGGAACTAATAAGCTGTAAATCTATTTTGCTATCTTCAAGCTGGTCATTCTTTAAGATGAACAGGCTTGTTTTCTTGTCCTGCGTCATTTCGGAATTAGTCTTTTTGCAATAAATAGGTTCATCAATCCAATCCCATTTAGGATCTACGGGAATAAGTACGATTTCAGGAATGTTATTATCGTCTATGCCATAGCCCATAAGCCAGTTGTAATATGTATGAACAGTTTTCGTTAGTTTTTTCTTTGTTGTCATTTTCCAGACAACGGCGGTCTGATAATCTTTCCCTGTCTTTTCCTTAAATACTTCCGCTACCTTTTTCATATTTTCTTCTTGTTTAGCGGTCAGCTTTCCTTGCAGCGGCTTAAAAATGTTTCCAAACAATCCCATGATTTTTCACCTTTCCTTTTTGTTATTGTTGCAGTCGTTTTTGCATTGAAAGTTTATCCTCTTTCCATGCTTCATACAATTCCTCGTTTTCTTCCCACAATTCTCTTAATTCAGAATTATCAGAAAGAATGGCACCAATAGCCGTTACTGCTTTTTGTTTGAGGGGAGAAAAGTCAAAACATTTTTGTGAACTTGTCCACTCAAAATAATCTTCCTCATCACACCTATACACAAAGCTGTTTATTACGCTGTCAATAACGGCCGCTGATACTAAAGCGTAATGCGCTTCATCATAGCCGATATATTCAGCCTGTATAACCTCATCAAAATATTGTTCCATATCAGCAATTATGTCTGATGATCCTTTAAGGTCAATCAAAGCGTCATACGCAGTATCATCATCAAACACACCATAATTCCATGCGCCCATATATCCTCCTTTATCTACCGGGCCACTTCTGGACAAAGTGTCCAGAAGTCCGCACCTAAACAAGCAACGTAGCGATACTACACACGATCAACACGCATCCCCCGCGCCAAAGATGAAGCGGCAAGTTCCTCTTTATTTTTCCTGTTCTTGCTCTAATCGCTGAATGAGCATATCAAGATGATTTCTTTTATCCAATTAGTACCACACGTCCACGCTCTGGGAAATAAATATTCAACCCCATCTTCCAAAGTTCAAAATAAGGACGAAAAGGATTTTCCCGTTTCGTATCATACATAGGCCACTGGAGATAATCGGACAATAGATAATCGCAGTTGATATGGTACAATGCCTCAGTCATTAACTCAATATCCTCATAGCCCTCCTTGTACAGCATATCGCTACACCAATCTATCAAATCAATTTCTATTTCTGTACTTTCTCCATTTATTTGTTGCTGATAGGCTTCTTCTCTAAAAGTCTGGGCAGCTTGTCCGAATAAAATTTCTATTTTGGCGTTCTCGTCCAATGGAGCAGCTTCCTTGAACTCCTCCACGAAAATACGATTTATATTTCTAATATAGGCTTGTACTGCATTTTCAGCGTTCTGTCTATTATCTTCTGAAAATCGAGTAAAGAAATACCCTGCATAGCTGGTTTGTTCGTCTGGCAGTTCAACCTTTGCTGTATCTTTGCTGATTTCATCAATTTCCAAAAGTTCTTGTAACATATTTAATCCAGTTTGCCCATAGAGAGCAAAAATAGGGCGCAGATGTTCGATATTTCCACCGCGCAACTCCTGAAACAGAAAAGGCGGTACAGCTTCTTCCTCCAAATCGTAATCATGTTCTTCAAAGATTTCCATTAGTAATGGGTCTTGTTGAATAATCTCTGCCCAACGATTGGGAAGATATTTTTTACATTCATCTATTGTCATTAAAAATTTCTCCTTTTCCTGCATATAGGGTGTTCTTATAGTACATCTTCATGCCAGATTTGACGAAGCGTAATTCCTTTTTCAAAGGTTTCCTCCGTGCCATCTTCAAAATGGACTTCAACCCGAATAGCTTCTTCATTCTCGTCATTTTCCGATTGATTAACCCAGTCAACCCATTCGATTATTGGAGATAGTTCATCATTGTCCCTAACAATTCGATACCCTTCTCCCAGATTTTCAGATAAAACATCTTCAATTTTATCAAGCTGCATTGTCATTAACTCCGTTTCATCATCTTCAATTTCAACCCATTCCCCGGTTTCGTTTTTCTCCATATATGTGCCATAAGGCAAGGACAACAGGGACACTACGGTCGGGTCAATATCGTAAAAGCCAGCTTTTTCATCATCAAGTTCGTCGTCCATCATATCATCATCGGAAAAGAAGCCCCAACCGCTTTCCCAGCCCCATTCCTCACGTTCTGGCATTATTCGTTTGGCCCCCTTGATTTTATAGCCCTTTTGAGCGATACGGTCAGTTGCATAGCAGAATAGGGGACCGTCCCAATCGGGAATGATAGGCGGCTTTCCGTCGGCGGCACGTGCAACACGCAGTTCGGGATCATCTTCAAATTCTGTTTCCAAAAATTCTTTTAACCGCTTATCCAAAATTGCACTTATCGCCTGGTAGCTTTCCTCGGTATAAGGCAAAAGCAAATATGAGGCTTCTTCCTCCTCAATGCTATTCCATGTATGATCTTTCAAAACAGCCAGAGCACAGTCGCGGTAGTCCCAGAGATAGACATAAGGATTTGAGCGATTGTCCTGGGCATACCATTGAGCAAAGCCAGAGCCTACCCGATCAAAAAATTGCGTGGACAACTTTCCGTCCAGCTTGTCCCGGATAAACACACGCAAGTCGGGGCCATTCCCCGCCCTAACTGTTTCTACCACATTTCGGTACTGGGTAAGAAACGGGTTGCTCATTTGCCCTCGTTCCATAGCCCAACGCAGATAAACGGCCATAGAGTTGTAAGCGGCCAGTTCATCAACAGGCAAATGCAAATCCCGGATACGTTTTAGATGACTTTCCGCATTATCCATTTCCGCTAAATCATAGCCAATCGTATCTTCATCTGTAATTGCATTAAGGCGCGTGGGGTTAATGACCTCCAAGATTTCGTCCGGGCATTTATCTATAAGTTCATCTACACTATTTTCTAACTTAAACTCCATTTCTTCCTTGTAGAGAGGGATAAGCTGATAAAAATTCACTTCGTCCCCGTCGGGGAGAGTGCAGAAGTATGAGGGTTCACCAAACACACCGGGATTTAATAACATAGCCCCGCACAATTTTGTACTTTCCGCAAATGGCTCACCGGAACTTATGGTATGTCCCCAGCCAAGCCAAGTATTTCTATCTTTAACAGGTATGCGGGCAATCCATTTCAAAACATCAATAGGCCAATACCATTTTTCCTCTTGCCAATCCTCCTCCGACAATTTCCAATCCGGGGGAAGATTGATTAAAAGCTCTGCCCGTTCCAATTTTTTCTCTGTTAGTTCCTCTGGCACGTTCATTCTATGAGCGCCCATTCCAAATGTAACAAGGGTATAATAGTTATGATCTTTTCGCGGTGGAATAACGCAGATGTCCAAATGAATACCTGTGGAAACACTTTCGTGAAATACGTAATCATAATAACCGAAATATTTTTCAATGTGTTTCTCTACCGCATCCCAATCGGCCTCGCCATACATTTCGACTGGTTCTTCCGAAAGATACCCCTCACAATCGCTCACCAATTTCTGCGCTTCTGGATTGTCCGGCTCTAATTCCAGCCACCGCTTTCCATATTCAAGAGCAACAGCCGCCGTATCATCTGCCATGAGGTGAGCATATCCCATGCGAGCGTTCCAGTACGGGTCATTTTCTCCCTGTTTCCATACAGTTTCCAAAATGTCAATGGAGTGTTGGATAAGTTCCTTATCTACTTCATCATCATCTCCATGCGCCTTGTGATCTCCCAATACTGCCAAATTGCTATAAGCCCGACCAAGCAATACGGTCAATTTATATCCACGCTCTTTTTCCGGGATAGCTTCAATGGCTTCAATACACCGGGAAAATTCATCGTTTTTATTCCACTGTTCAAGTTGTTCCAGCAAATTGTCCATACCATAATCCTCCTCCAGTTGACGTTTTCAAAACAAAAAAGCGTTTCTATCCGCGCAGAAAACTGCCTTGATAGAAACGCTTATATATACCAATATTATTGGGGGCATGACAAAAGCCCGATGCTACACAGTTATAGCACCGCTCCGCTTGCTTGCTTGCTTGCTTGCTTGCTTTAGGATGGCAGAAGTCATGTTGCTTGTCAACCCCTTTTTGAAAAGTTATTTATAGACATTATAGCAGAACATTTGAAGTATGGCAATATTCTTTTTGGAATGTTCGCCCCCTGCACTATCCGCTCCAAAGCGCCTGTTTTTC
>OLIW01001134.1_pt1 | contig 25320 bp, 20 predicted proteins | sample 1601321 | NCBI WGS metagenome assembly OLIW01 (sample SAMEA2452114, study PRJEB22498) | human gut metagenome
TAGAAAGCTTATGATTTCCTCGTTTGGACGAGGGTTCGATTCCCTCCAGCTCCACTTAAAAACAAATGAAAGCTCTGATTATCAGAGCTTTTTCTTTTTGCAGTTTTTCTCTTTTACTCCCCTTTTTATTGTTGATCCTTTATTTTATCTCTTTTTAGATACAAAGTCAATTTCTTATACATCCTATCACTCTATTCTCTTTTGGTATGATAATATGGCTATTTGGTATTGTCAATATTTATGTGTTTTTGTTTTATATACGGAATAATTATAAATATATGCAAACAAGTATTAATAATATATCTTTATTATGTTCTAATCTTTGAGAATGTCTACTTTTATACTTGTAATCGATAATAATCTTAGCGGATATGGAAAATAATGTTAACCAAATTGAGCTGAAGTTTCAGCGTTTTTTTATTTCTAATTTTCCGAAAGTAAAGAATTATGCCCAGCTGTTGCTTAAGTCGGAAGTTGATGCTGAAGATGTTGCTCAAGATATTTTCTGTAAGCTTTGGTTACAACCGGAAATATGGCTTGACAATGAAAATGAATTAGATAACTACCTCTTTATAATGACCAGAAACATTATTCTGAATATCTTCAAGCATCAGCAAATCGAACGGGAATATCAGGAAGGATACCTTGAGAAAACAGTGCTTCATGAATTGATAGAAGGGGAAGGTGCCCTTAATAATATATATTATGAAGAAATGTTGCTGGTTGTTCGCCTGACTTTGGAAAAAATGCCTGAACGGCGAAGGTTAATATTCGAGCTGAGTCGTTTTAAGGGATTAAGTTATAAAGAAATCGCAGAAAAGCTGAATGTTTCCATCCGTACGGTAGAGCACCAGGTGTATTTAGCACTGATAGAACTAAAAAAAGTGCTTCTATTTTTATTTTTTCTATTTTCCTTTAAGTAGTGTTTTTCTTTTAGTTGTATTTAGTGTATAAAGGAAGAAATTAATGATGAAAAACTATATTCAACAGATCATAGAGTTATTCGGGCATAATGAGTATTCATTGGCTACGCGTAGAAAAGTGCAGCGATGGTTGGCTGACGACAATCATGCGGAAGAAAAAAAAGAAGCACTTCACACGTTGTGGCAACAAGCGGGAGAACAGAAAGTACCTCGCGGAATGCAACAGTCCATATTACGGATGCAACAAAATCTGGGAATGCAGTCTGTCGGTTCCGGTAAAAAGTATCAGTTACTTATATGGAGAGCAGCAGCTATTTTCCTGTTGGCAGTATCGTCTGTTTCTATCTATCTGATGTTGGAGAAAGACAAACCGCAAAAAGACTTGGTAGAATGTTTCATACCAACGGCGGAAATACGTGAACTTACATTGCCCGATGGTACCCGGGTGATGCTAAATTCGAGAAGCACCTTACTGTACCCGGAGCAGTTTGCCGGTAAGACCAGAAGTGTATATTTGATTGGCGAAGCAAATTTCCAGGTAAAGCCGGATGAAAAACATCCTTTTATAGTGAAAGCCAATGATTTTCAAATAACAGCTTTAGGTACAGAGTTTAACGTGAATGCCTATCCGGAGAACAATGAACTGATTGCAACTCTGCTGGAAGGTAGTGTGAAGGTAGAATTTAATAATCTGATATCTAATGTAATACTTAAACCCAGTGAGCAGATAACGTATAATAAACAGACCCGGAAACGTAGCCTCCAATCGCCTCGGATAGAGGATGTGACTGCCTGGCAGCGTGGAGAGCTGGTTTTCAGTGATATGCATCTCGATGAGATTTTTACGAGTCTCGAACGCAAATTTCCCTATACCTTTGTTTATAGCTTTCACAGCCTGAACAATAAATCGTATAGTTTCCGTTTTCAACAGCAAGCCACTTTGGAAGAGGTGATGAAGATAATAACACAGGTGGCAGGGGATGTGAAATATATAATTAAGGGGAATAAATGCTATATAACTGATAAAATATAGAAAAACGATTGTTGAACCTTTTTTAACTTAATGTACTATGCAAAAAAGTATCCGGAAGAAATGGCCGTTTCTCCCGGATGTGAAATCATTGTCCTTCTAATATTAGCGTATCTCGACGCTATTTCAATTGATCATAGAATAATAACCAATTAACTAATACTAAAAAGATGCTACAAATTTACGAAAAAAGAGCAGATAATGTTGTTCAAAAGCGAGTCTTTCTCATTTTTTTAGGTCTATTATTGATGCAGACCCTTGCTTTTGCTCAAAGTGATAGTAAAATTACTATCCAGCAGAAAGATATCACTGTAGTAGATGCATTGAAAACTGTGGAAAGACAGTCGAAGATGTCTATAAATTATAGTGATTCCGAATTGAAAGGAAAGAAAATTGCCGATCTTAACTTGGAAGACGTATCGGTGACTACTGCGCTCGACGCAATCTTGAAAGGAACAGGTTTCTCTTATCAGATTCAAGGTAATTATATTATAGTTACGGAGAAGAAACCGGCAGCTGCACAATCTGTCAAAGATATCAAAGGGAAAGTAACCGATGAGAATGGTGAACCCCTGATCGGAGTAAATATCTCTGTGGACGGCAGTTCTACAGGGACGATTACAGACTTTGACGGAAACTTTTCGATTAAAAGTCCCGGTAATGCCCGTTTGAAAATATCTTATATAGGATATGCAACTCAACTGATTGCTGTTTCCAATAAGGACTTTTACCCGATTACAATGAAACAAGATACGGAAGTGCTGGACGAAGTAGTCGTGACGGCATTGGGTATCAAGCGGGCAGAAAAGGCACTGTCTTACAATGTGCAGCAGATAAAAAGCGAGGATATAACCGGCATTAAAGATGCCAACTTCATCAATTCACTGAATGGTAAGATAGCCGGTGTAAGTATCAACAAGAGTGGTAGTGGTGTCGGTGGTGCGACGCGTGTCGTTATGCGTGGCGCTAAATCTATCGAAGGCGACAACAATGCACTGTATGTAGTAGACGGTATCCCTTTGTTTAATACTAATATGGGAAACACAGATAGTGGTATCATGGGTGAAGGCAAAGCCGGAACGGAAGGTATTGCTGATTTCAATCCGGAAGATATCGAGAGTATCTCTATTCTGAGCGGACCTTCGGCGGCTGCTTTGTATGGTAGTAGTGCGGCAAATGGTGTCGTTCTGATTACTACTAAGAAAGGGCAGGAAGGTAAATTACAGATATCATTTTCTTCTTCATCCGAATTCAGCAAAGCGTACATGATGCCCGAATTCCAGAACACGTATGGAAATAAAGAAGGTATGTTCGAAAGCTGGGGTGACAAACTGGTCCGTCCGAATTCGTATGATCCCAAGAGTGATTTCTTCAACACCGGAACCAACTTTATCAACTCGTTGACCTTGTCTACCGGTACAAAGCAGAATCAAACTTTTGCTTCGGTTTCATCCACCAATTCAAAAGGTATTGTTCCCAACAATTCTTATGACCGTCTGAACTTCACCATTCGCAATACAGCCACTTTTCTGGACGATAAATTGCAGTTGGATTTAGGAGCGTCCTATGTGAAACAGGAAGATAAAAACATGGTATCGCAGGGACAATACTGGAATCCGGTGATTTCTGCCTACCTTTTCCCCCGTGGAGAAGACTTCGAAGATATCAAGACTTTCGAGCGTTATGACCAGAGCCGCAATATTCCGATACAGTATTGGCCGATTGCCGATGCAACCTATGGTTCGCAGAATCCCTACTGGACTGCTTACCGCAACATCGCAACGAACGAGAAGAGCCGTTATATGTTTAATGTAGGTCTGAGCTATAAGATCACCGACTGGATGAATCTTGCCGGACGTTATCGTATGGACGATACTCATGTTCAGTTTGAACGTAAGGTTTATGCTACTTCCGATCAGAAATTTGCTGAAGGAAAGAAAGGTCTGTATGATTACAGCAATTACAAAGACCGTCAGGAGTATGCCGACTTTATGTTGAATATCAACAAGCAGTTCAACGATTTTAATATTTCTGCCAACTTGGGTTATAGCTACTCTAACTACTGGTCGCTGGCAAGAGGCTACAAAGGAACCTTGCTCGGAGTAACAAACCTGTTTGCCGCCAGCAACATCGACCCTTCCAACGGTCGTATCTCGGAAGACGGAGGTGACAGTCGCGTACGTAATCACGCTATCTTTGCCAACGTCGAACTGGGCTGGAGAAGTATGCTTTATCTTACATTGACAGGTCGTAATGACTGGAACTCCCGGTTGGTAAACACCAGCGAAGAATCCTTTTTCTATCCCTCGGTAGGTCTGTCCGGTATTATCTCTGAAATGGTGAAACTGCCCGAGTTCATTTCCTATTTAAAGGTACGCGGGTCTTATACGGAAGTCGGTTCTCCGGTATCACAGTCGGGACTTACTCCGGGAACTGTGACCACTCCGATTATCGGTGGTGCACTGGCTCCCACGGGCATCTATCCTTTTACTGATTTCAAGGCAGAACGTACCCGTTCTTATGAATTGGGATTGAGTGTACGTTTATGGAATAAACTGAGTGCCGAAGTTACTTACTATAAATCAAATACGTACAATCAGACCTTTATTGGCGATTTGCCGGAATTTTCGGGTTACAAACAAATCTATTTGCAGGCTGGTAATGTACAAAATCACGGTTGGGAAGCATCGTTGGGATACAGAGACAGCTTCGGAGACTTTAGCTTCTCCTCCAATCTGACCTTCTCGCGCAATGTCAACGAAATCAAAGAAATGGTGGAAAACTATCGTACCGACATGAGTCCCGAGCCTATCAACGTGCCGGAAGTAAGGAAAGACAATGGACGCGTTATATTAAAAGTCGGCGGCAGCATCAACGATATATATGCCAATACTTTCCTGAAGAAAGACAGTCAGGGGTATGTTGAAATCAAACAAGACGGTTCGTACGGACTCGAACAAGGTGAACCCGTTTTCTTGGGCAAGACGTCACCGGACTTTAATCTGGGATGGAGCAACTCGCTGTCATACAAAGGATTCGGACTCAGCTTCCTGATTAACGGACGTTTTGGTGGTGTGGTAACTTCCTCTACCCAAGCTATTCTCGATCGCTTCGGAGTATCCAAAGCATCTGCCGAAGCACGCGATGCAGGCGGTGTCTTACTGCCCGGACAAGGGAGAGTGGATGCACAATCGTATTATCAGCTGATAGGTACGGGTGACTATACCACTTCCGGATATTATGTGTATAGTGCAACCAATATCCGTCTGCAAGAGCTGACTTTGAGTTACAGGTTCCCCGACCTTTGGTTTAAGAATGTGCTGAAAGATGTTACTTTGTCATTCATTGCCAATAACCCTTGGATGCTCTACAGCAAAGCTCCGCACGATCCGGAACTGACTCCGTCCGTAGGAACTTACGGTCAAGGTAATGACTATTTTATGCAGCCGAGTGTGAGAAGTTTCGGTTTCGGTATTAAATTTAAATTATAACTGACCTCATGAAAAAGATAAATCAATATAAACTATTAGCAGGAATCTGCGCTTTGTCGCTCTTTACTGCTTGTGACTTTGAAGAGTTAAACACCAATCCGTTCGAGATGACCGACGAAATGGGCATAAGAGATGGTGTTGCTGTCGGAGGTGCTGTAACAGCGATGCAAAGAGCTGTAGTCACTGTAGGAACTCAGGCTGATGATACGGATGCCATCAACCAGTATCAGGTTGCATATAATCTGTCAGCCGATTCGTGGAGCGGATTTTTCGGACAGAACAATAACTGGTATAGCGGCAGTAATAATACTACCTATTACTTGCAGGACAATTGGGTGGCGGCTACTTATACCAATTCATATACGACACTGCTGTCTTCCTGGAAAAAGATAAAACAAGAATCCGAAAAGACCGAAACACCGGAAATCTTTGCTTTGGCTCAGATTCTGAAGATATCTGCATGGCATAAAACGCTTGAATCTTTCGGTCCTATTCCTTACACCCATGCAGGAGAACCTGCACTGGTGATACCTTTCGACAGCGAACAAGTTGCATTCAATGCCATGTTTACCGATCTGACAGCTGCTATCGACATTTTGACTGTGAGAGCGGAACAAGGGGCAACCATTGTTGCCGATTATGATGCCGTATATGCCGGTGATACGAGAAAATGGGTGAAATACGCCAATTCACTGATGTTGCGTTTGGCAATGCGTATCAGTTATGCTGACGAAACGACTGCACAGAAATATGCCCGTCAGGCTTTGAATCATCCGTTTGGAGTGATGACTTCCAAATCGGACGAGGCACAGATGAGCACCGGAGCCGGAATGGTATTTCGTAACAACATCGATTGGCTGGCCAATCAATACAATGAGTGCCGCATGGGCTCTTCCATGTTTTCTTATTTGTTGGGCTATCAGGACCCGCGTTTGAGTGCTTATTTTGAAGCTTCTCCCAGTGCGTATGCGGTAGCGGCTTTTGATGGAAAAAACTATCAGGCGGTGCCTCCCGGCAATGCCAATCAGCAGAATACGATTTATACCGATTTCTCCAAGCCCAATATTACCTCGAATACTCCGACTTACTGGATGCGTGCTTCCGAAGTTTATTTCCTGAGAGCTGAGGCTGCGTTGAGATGGGGAAGCGAATTTGGTGATGCGGAAGCACTGTACGAACAAGGAGTTGCCACGTCATTTGATGAAAATGGTATCAGTTCGTCTGTAGACGACTATCTGGCTTCCGGATTGACTCCGATTGCCCATAATATGAGAGCCTCCTATTACAGTTACAATGCTGCGGCTCCTACTACTGCAACACCCGCATTCAGCGGTGGAACGGAACAAAAACTGGAGAAGATCATGATCCAAAAGTGGATTGCATTGTATCCGAACGGTCACGAAGCATGGACTGAGTGGAGAAGAACCGGTTATCCGAAACTGAATCAGGTGCAGACCAACCGCGGACAGGGCGTTACTCGTGAAGGTGGTATTCGTCGTATGGTGTATCCTGTAAGTTTCTATCAGTCGGCAGAGGATAGAGCCAATTATGAAGAAGCATTGAAGCTCTTGGGCGGTCTTGATAAAGACAAAGCAACTACTCAGTTGTGGTGGGATTGTAAAAATAAAATCTATTAAACTATGATTCATATGAAAATGTTAAGACGATTATTATATATACTTCCTGTTATAGGGATAATGATTGCGTCGTGTGTCGATATAGAGAGCAAGGACTTTGAACATATCGGCGGTTACAACACGATGGACAATGAAGAAAGTGCACAGTATTATGCCGATCTTCGTGCATGGAAGGCAACCAGTCAGGGTTACGGACGTCCTATTTTCTTCGGATGGTTCAGCAACTGGTCTCCCGAGGGACCTATTCGTAAAGGATATTTGGCTTCTTTGCCGGACAGCATCGACATGGTATCGATGTGGAGTGGTCCATTCGGCTTGAATGAAGCGAAACTGGCTGATAAGGAGATTTTCCAAAAGAAGAAAGGCGGTAAGATCACGGTTTGTTACATTCTGCATAATATTGGAACTGGTATTACGCCTGCTTCCGTTTCAGAAAAAGTACAGGCGGAAAACCCGAATGCTTCCAGTGAGGAAATCACGGAACTGGTCAATAAGGCAACAGAAGCTTATTGGGGATTTACCAGTGGAGAGAAAGGTGCTGAAGACCATATCGCAGCCATTCAACGTTATGCCAAAGCATTGGTAGACACGATTGTTGCGACTGATTATGATGGTCTGGACATTGACTGGGAACCCGATAACGGTGGTGACGGCGGAAGATATGTAGGCAGTCTGAAAGACCGTAGAGGTGGCCCGCGTGGTGAGTTTCTGCATTATCTGGTAGAAGAGATAGGAAAATACTTTGGTCCGATGGCAACCGAGCGTCCGAATGGTAAGTATTACTATTTTATGATTGACGGTGAAATATGGAACTCTAACAAAGAATCTGCTCCTTATTTTGACTATTTCATCACTCAGGCGTATGGCGACTCCAATCTCGACCGAAGAGTGAGTACCTTGCAAAGCTGGTGTGGAGAATATTACGACTATCGTAAGCACATCTTTACCGAGAACTTTGAGTCATCCTGGACTACCGGTGGTGTACTTTTGACTCAGGCTGCTTATAACCATGCCAATGGTCCGAAAGGTGGCGTCGGTGCTTTCCGACTTGATAATGACTATGATAATGCCCGTGATTACAATTTTGTGCGTCATGCTATACAGATCAATCTGCAGGCTTATCAGGAATATATGGACAATCAATCTAATGAAAATACAGAACAGCAATGAAACGTATCAAAATCTTATATGCAGGTGCACTAGTTGCATTGTCTTTCTCTAGTGTGGGTTGCAACGACAGCGAAAGCGATCTGTTGGAGCCGAAACTTTACTTTGAAAGTAATGTGATAAGAGTGGAAGTTGAAGCGGATACCTACGAGTGTGAATTGGTGTCGCGATTGTCAACTATGGTAAAGAGTAATGTAAATGTGAACTATCAGGTAGGAGGGCAGGACCTTGTGGATGACTACAATCATAAACACGGGACGACCGGACAGCTTCTGGCGACTGATAACTATGAAATGACAGGAACTTCTTCGACCATTAAAGCAGGCGAACTGTATGCTGATCCCTGCGGATTGTCGGTAAAGAACATTACCAAGGGGGAAGACGGGGTAACGTATATTCTGCCTGTAATAGTGAACAGTACGGACATTGAAAAGATAAGCAGTTCGAGCGTTACCTATATTGTAGTAAGGAAACCAATTATTATTGATAAAGTATACCGTATCAATCCGGGCTGGCTTGATGTACGTCTGCCGACTGCTTATAAAACAATGGGTTCTGTCACCTATGAAGCATTGGTTTATGCCGAACGTTGGAAGAATCTGGGCACCATTATGGGCAATGAAGGTACTTTGATTATGCGTACCGGTGACTTGAATCATCCTGACAACGAGCTTCAAATGGCCGGAAGTGTTGCACTTCAGATGCCCGATGTATCCATATTCCTGTTGAATCAGTGGTATCATGTAGCGTTCACTTACGATGCTTCTGCGGGAATGTCTACTCTCTATCTCAATGGAGAGAAAATAGCAGAAAAGACGGTAGGCTCACTGACATTCGACTTGAACGAACGTTTCTGTATCGGTTATGCTTATGACTATGACAGATACCGTAAATGGAACGGATTTATGAGTGAAGTCCGTTTATGGTCGGTAGCCCGTACTGCGAATCAGATTCGTGAAAATATGATGTTTGTCGATTCTGGTTCAGATGGTCTGGTCGGTTACTGGAAGCTGAATGGAGAAGACATCGAACAACGGGACGGAGTGTGGTATGTGCTCGACCAGTCGCCGAATCATAATGACGCAACTTCCAATAATGGTTTGCGTGGTGAAACCGGTGGTAGTCAGTCTTTTGTAGAGCCGACGGTAGTAGATATGAGGGTTCGGCTTGAATAAATATAGGTTTGTTTTCTAGGTAGATTAAATAGCGGGGGCTGAATTCTCAATGCAGAATTCAGCCCCTATTTTTTATTTATATGAAATCCTGATTATTTCTTTTATGTTTCTGTGAATTACTCGGTAATATTTTTGTTATATTCTACTTCCGTTTATCTTAATGTCGGTATTGGGAAATAAAGTTTTGATACGTTGCATCTCTTCTTTAGTAATTCTGCCGGATAGCTTCAACCTTTCGATTTTCACTTTTGACAGTTCGTCCGGTATATCAATTTCATTAATAAAGGTAAGCTCCAACTGTTTTATTTCTTCAAGTTTCAGCAGGACGGAAGGGAACTCTTTCACTCTAAGGTTGATACCCCTGCCTTTGGCATCGGCTTTCAATCTGTTTATGAGTCCGGTGTTGTCTGTGTTTTTCTTTTTGACCATCCAGCCAATTTGTGGTCTCAGTGCAAAATTCTCATTGTTTTGTTTGAGTCCGATGAAACCGGACCACAACTCCAGTGGTGTTTCAATTACGGTGTCATTGTATGCTTCAATATACTTTAAATCAACTTTTACTATCTCGCTCGGAAGCTTTTTACGACCCACAATCTGTTTTAGATTATTTCTTTTCCCCTCATTGTCGTAAGGAAAGAATTTAATGATCCATCCATCAAAAGTCTCGGGAGCTCCGCATGACTTTGGCGAATGACATTTAAACATATTGCGCCAAAACTCTTGGTTTATTGTTCCCTTTGATGCCTTCACAAACTCCTCCAAAAGAGGTTCAAGTTGTGAAATCCACCATTCGAGTTTATATTCTTTTAGTCCTCTGGCTTTATTTAAAACTTTTTCCCAGTCTTGTGGTGTCCCTTCAAGCGTGATTTCCGGAATACCGCAAACAATCATTATGGTGATAAACTCGAAGTATGATTTCACCGTTTCCATTATTGTTATTTCAGAAACAGTCTTTTCCAAAGAAGTCGTTGTAGAGAAATTACAAGTGAGTGTTTCAACCAAATTGCCTCCTACCTCTTTTCTTATCTGTTCCGTAAACTGCGGGAAAATTTCTTCCCATAAAAGACTCGGGTCTTTCAGTTTCTTATTGGATTGTACAATTAAAGATTCCTTTCCGGAGAAATTTACAAAATATTTTCTCAAAGACTCATGGTTGGCATTCACATGTTGGGCAAAACCTTGATTAATCAGTAGCCAAATCATATCCGGAGATAAAACGAACGGCCTATGATCTGCATAAGCCTGATACATACCGCAGAAAAAAGAATTATACCCGAAGTATAATAAACTGTCAGGAGATTCACTCTTGGCTATTACATTAAATGGAGGTTTCCAGATGTCTTTTTCTGTAATTCGAATGGTTGATTCATTGTCAAATAGCATCAGATATCTGTAGATTTCATCAGGGGAAGCCACGGGATATAATTTTTCGGGCTTGGAGAGTTGTTCAACTTCAAAAGTAATTCCATTTTGAGCAACTATGGAAGTGCTGCATAGAATGAATAAATAGAATAGTAGTTTTTTCATAATACTAAATTTACTTTATGGTTTGTATTTCAAATATTTTCCTGTTGATAGATTATAGATAACAATATACAAATATAGTATTATTAGAAATGGAATCGCTATGATATTGAATCTTTTTTATGTCCTGTGCCTCTAAAAAAATAGGTGCATATTATTTTAGAGGCTGTTTATTCGGAAAATTATAGTAAATCTGTATAAGGAATATACCTCTTTGAAATCAAGAAAGTTAGAAGAATTACCCCGTTTTCGGGTAATGAGTTGGCAACCGTTCTAATTGCCGTAGTCTGCATCGCTTTGCTTGTTCGGGCAACTCTTACGAATGCAAATGTACACAAATAAAGCGGACGAAAAGAAGAATATAGCATTTTTCTTTCGTCCGCCTTGCATTTAATCAATGATTTCAAAACGTACCAGCATGGAATAGTTCTTCTTAATGGTACGGAAGCTGTCAAATGAGACTGCATCAGAAGACAGGACATTGCTTTGCGCGAACGGGAAAGAATTGCTGCTCCCTTCTTCTACAATACGTATCACGTTACCCAGTCTCTTACCCAACGCCTCCACCAAATAGGTTGCTTTCCGTTGAGCGGCTTTCAGTGCTTCAATCTTCCCCTTTTGGTGATAGGCAAGTATATCCTTGTTCTCCAATTCACCGATGCGCATGGTGTGGATACCTTTCGTATCAATGTGCTTGACGATTTCATTTATCTGATTGAAGTCGGTCAGTGTAATATCAAACTTCTTGGAAACCAAGAAGTCCTGCCCTTGCTGCCGCCAATAATCGCCGATTTCTTCTGTCCGGATAGCATTTTGTGGGATGCCTGCTTGGGCAATGGCTTCTCTCAATCCTTGTTCTATCTCTGCCAAAGGCACTTTGGTACGGTATTCTTCGGGCTTCGATTTCCCGTCGAATTCTTCCTCGAAGTATTCACGGATTTCAATCAGATAATGGATTCTGTCGGGTACAATTTCTATTTCCGATGTACCTGTCACTTCAATGTACCGTTCATTGGTTTGCGCTTGTAAGGAAAAGGTTACCAATAGACTGATAATGAATACTAATAATCTTGTTTTCATAAAGCTATTTGATTTCAAATTCTGCACTTAATTCTATATACTCTCTTTTCGCGGAGAACGATTTACATATCCGGTATTTCCCTTTGGGAAGATAATAGTACCTGCCGACGGGGAAACGAAAGCAATACAATAAAGGTGCTTTTTGCTTGTTAAACCCATCATCAAACCAACTTCTGTCACCTTTTGTTTTAGCTATACCCCATTCTTTCCCGTTCCATTGTTCTAATTTCCAACCTCTTCCATACATCAGCGAAACAGGTGTCGGGTTTGCAACGAACACATTAACGATTTGTACATTCTCCCCATAAACAGAACATTCCGTCCACATGGAAACTGGTTTGTCTTTGTACTTGTCCGACAAATCTTCGACATACCAAAGGTAACACTCTGGCGTATCATAGATGACGGTGTCTTTATCCGCTGATACAACTTGGATGCTTGTAACCGTATCGTTTCCTCCAATGATAGCCAATTCTTTGTCCTGTGTTGCTTCCGGCTGGAACTGTTGCCGCTTGTTGGTGCAACTCAGGCAAACGGCACTTGATAACATTGCTACTAAAATTATAGTTCTCATTGTATAATCTCTCCTTTCTTGTTAATATATTGCCATTTATCACTTACCCATTCGCGATGCTCTCCGTCAAATATCGCATTCTCTTTTCCTGTAAATGTAACTTTTGCTTTGCCGTTCTTGAATGGGAAAGCAAATTTGAATTGAGGTTCAATGACTACATTGCCCAAAGAATCGGCAAAACCTATCAATTCGTTCTCATCCGTGATACGGAAAAGTCCTTCACGGATATAATCGGGTCCGTTATCGCATTTGAACACAGAGAACAATTCTTGGCCTTGATTGTCTATGCAAACAATCCGTGCGTCCTGCTTGTTCTCATACACAAAACCGATGTCCCGTATAGTGTCTGTTTCGCAGAATTTGTATTTGCCGTATGGCACAATGGTATCGCCTTGTTCATTCAAATAGCATATAGGGACATCGACCTCAAGACGTTCTTCAGTTGTGTGAGCAATCAAACACCTGTCCTTCTTAAAAATTATAGGTATAGTCCATACAGATTCCCTATATTCTCCTTTCCCGTAGTAATTGATGGTAGGCATCCAGCGGGGCATCTTTCTGATGATGTTCAATACTTGATTATCCCAATCTTCAATGCCACAGCTTCGCAGTTTTTTGGCTTCATATACTTCCCCATACGAGTTAATCCGCACCGTATAGATGCCTCTCACCTGCTTCTTGTCCCCCAACAGCGCTGGGTCATATACCAGCCGTTGGGTGATATACTCTTGTGCAGACCACGGCTTCGCTTCTTGGAAATAAGCGACTGTTTCCCATTCAACGAAGCACTGTTTCAATTCTTCTTCCGCAATGCTGTCCGCCTTTATCCTATCCCTATAGTGTTGGGGCAAGAAAGGCACATATACCGTATAGAAACATTCCATCCGCTTGCCGTCCTTGTTCCTGTACGGCAGGCAATGCGGTAATTCTTTTGTCAGCCTGACAACTTCTTTGTCGAAGTCCTTATGTTTAGATGTCAATATATTAATGCCGCGCGGTAATCCTAATGTGTCAATGGAGAACATTACTACGGAATATCCGGCTTGGTTCTTCTCTAACAAGCGTTCGGGATAAATCATTTGGGAGGTAAAATACTTTTCCAAGTCATAATTCCATATCGCCCATCGGGGAGGCTCTATGGTTGATAAGTCTTTTATTGGCTTTCCCGACATATCCAAAACACCCAAGTTCCAACTAATTTCCGCACGCCAAATGCTGTCCAAACGGTTTTCATTTTCCCGTTGTCCTTGTAGGATGTTGTCAGTCACGCATCTGACCGGACCAACACCAATGGTCAGCGAGTCGGGCAGATACTGAAAAACCAATGTGCTGTCGGTCAGCTCTTGGATAATGTAATTTTTCCTCGATTCAAAGACTTTGATTGTATCTCCGCATAATGAATAAGAATAAAAAGTTTCTTTCCTTTTGCCATCATACAAAAAGACGCTTCTCCACCCTGCATCACGAAATTCCATTTCCATAGCATATTGCTTGTCTCGGGGTAATTGCACTTTCCATACTTTGTTTTCCAGCAATGCGGACATATCTACACATTTATTGTTTTGGGCAGAGAGTCCGCCTATGACAACCCATGAAAGCAATATGTACAGAAACTTTTTCATAACCTATCATCTTAATAGCACTCAAAGATAACGAAAAGGAATAACCTAATCAATTATTAGACTATTCCTTTCCCGTTAGGTTTAAGCATATTAACTCTTATTGTCGAAGTCCTTTTCTGTTTTGAGGCGATATGACGCTTTTCCGTATGGACGAAAACAGTCTATCAAACTGCTCCTTGAACCACTCGCCTATCAGTTGCCCGTTGATGGCAAGTGCAAGTTTTGATTTGTCCGCCGGGTCTTTCACCACTTGGAAACCTGCTCTTTCGGTCGTGAACTTCCGCCTGTGTTCCTCCGAATAGAGCTCGCCCTCGTAGAACAGCGGCTTGCCGCTGATGAGCGTGGCGGTCTGCCTTTCGCTGAAACCGACTTTGAGGCAGAACTTTTCCATGTACACCAACTCTTGGAACAGCGGAAACCATTTCTTGGCTTTTCGGATGATGGATTTCAGGAATGACACTTCTTCTTGGTGTGCCGCTTCTTTATCTGCCATTTCCCTGCGGTGCTTGGCTTGCAGTTCCATCAGTTGGCGGCTGTGCTCCTCCTGTTGCCGCTCTATCTGTTGTTGCAACAAATCGATGCTCTCGTCACGGGCGGCGACCTCGTCTTGTAGGGTGCGATTGTCGGCTTCAAGCTCTTTCAATTTGCCGCTTCCCAAAAGAGAACCGACCTTTGCCACGAGTGCCGCCTTGGCTTCAGTCTTGGCGGCTTCCAGCTTCTCCGATTTGATTTCCTTCCGTACTTCGTCAAGCTGCCGTTCCGCCTGCTGTTGTTTGACTTGTAGCTGCTGTACGTTGGCTTCCAGTTCTCCCGTCTGCCGTTTCAGTTCACGGTAGTATTGGGCGGTGGTGGTGTGCCGCGCTTCCGAACCACGGATGCCGCGCTGCAATCCGTATTTCGCCATCGCTGCGGCGTAACTGTCGTGGTAGGCGACAAGCCTTTCACGGGTCAGGAGGTCATCGGCGCACAAGCGCACGGCGTTGGCTTTCTTTCGGTAGGTGCGTTTGCCCTCCGTCTGCTTCCGCTTGGCTTTCCTGCGCTCGCCCGTCACTATCGGCACGACCGTGGCGTGGATGTGCGGCGTGTGTTCGTCCATGTGCAGCACAGCCGAAACGGTGTTCTCCCTGCCGAATGTGCGGTACAGCCATTGCAGGTTGTCATCGCACCATTCGCCAAGCCTTTCCTCGTCCTGCACCCTAGCCATGTCCTCGTGCGTACCCGAAAGCACGATGCGGATTGCCCTCACTTGGTCGGGCATTATCTTCCGCCTGATGCCTGCCGTGCGGATACGGTGGCTTATCGCTCCGGTGCGGTCTGCCACGCCATCGGGAAATTGCACCAGCTCACGGTTGAGGTGGGTGCGTGTGGGGTCTGCATTCTTGGGCGTGGTCTTGCGTTCTATGTGGTCGGATGCGCCCGTGTCAGCCGACCCTTTCGCCTTGTTGATTTGTATGCTGATATATCCCATGTTCGTTTCTTGTTTTTGAGGTTATACAAACTTGTTGTCGGTGTCCGCCTGCCTGCGGTCATAGCCGCATGGGGCAAACGGGGGTGTCCAGAGGGGTGCAACCCCGCTGGCTCATTGGGGCATTTTTAGCTGTGCTTGCACTGCGTAAAGAAAATGCCCTAATGAGCTATGGCTTTTCTGTTTCCAAAAGCCTGTGAGAGTACCAGCGGTATAGGCAGACCTTTTCTTGTCGTCGATATGATACGCCTTCCCTTGTCGGCCGGTCGGACAGCAGGCAGGTCGGATGTCCGACCGACCTGTCTGCGGATAGTGGCATTTCCTTCCGTCCGTTTGTCCTGCAGACTTGTTGGTGAATAAAAATCCGATGAATTGATGAGTTGATAGGATAATAGGCTGATAACCATAATGATATACATTCATCATTGTTTCATCAAACCGCTCGCCAAAAGAAAAGTGATGTAGAGTGCGGTATGTCCTTTCTCTTTTCATCAGCCCGATTCTCTTGTTGAAAGGTTGATGAAGACGTAAGTTGCTGTTTCTCTTTATGTTTATATATACTTTCATCATCTCATCAGAATATCAGAATTTTTCCAGTTGTGTTTTGTTTATTGTGTAGTAACGTCCTATTCCTCTTATCGGTGAATAATGACAATCCCGATTTACAATCTTGTAGAGAGTTGTACCTACGCAAATGATTTCTTTTTTTCTTCATGTTCTTGATACTGGTTTTAGTGTTGCCTATATCCTGTCGGCAACGGGTTAAACATGGTTGCAAAGCTACGGAAGTGTCGGTAAAATCTTGATACGCAAATCTATGCGGAACGGCGCAAAATAGGTCATGCCAAAAGAAAATGCAGTATAAACGGGTGGCTCTTTCAGGTAAAAGGAGATAAAAAAGCCCGAAGTCGTGGAATATGCACGTGAACTGCACCCCAAAAGTTAGACACAAAACTTTTGGGGTGCATTATGTATAGACGCCACACAATAGAAGAACGGCTACATGTAGTAATCAGGATTCAATTAGGGGAAGCACTCGAAAGCCTTTGTCGGAAAGAACGGCTCGACAAAAAGATGGTGCGCCAATGGTATCTCCGTTATCAAAAATACGGAGAAGAAGGGTTGCGGGGGACACGATCCTACCACTACTCGAAAAAAGAAAAGATAAAAATAGTAGAGGAATGTATGGTAAAAGGCTTACCTTTGCAAGAAATATGTCTGCGTTATGATTTAAATCGATCGACAATCCAGACATGGATGCGAAAGATACGTCAGGGCATATCACTTGCAAACAAACAACGAGGACGTCCTCCCAAAGCCCCAATGCCAAGACCTAAGAAGAAAGAACCTCAGACAGAACTTGAAAAACTTCAGGCGGAAAATCTCCGTCTGCGGGCTGAGAATGCGCTGCTAAAAAAAGTAAAGGCCTTAGTCGAGGAACAGGAAGCCATAGCACGGCCCAATGGGCAAAAGCCATCGACGAACTAAGGTCGGAATATCCTCTTGACTTACTTTTAGAGTTGAGACAGATGGCTCGTTCCGTATTCTATTATCATTTGAAGCGTCTGAAAGCAAAAGACAAATATGCGAGTGAAAAGGAAATGATTAAATCAATTTTTCACGCTCATAAAGGTCGTTACGGTTACCGCCGTGTAACTGCGGAAATGCGCAACAATGGTGTTGTTCTTAATCACAAGACCGTTCAGCGCCTGATGGTGCAGATGGGACTTAAAAGCCAAATCCGCAAAGTGCGCTACCGTTCATATAAAGGAGATGTCGGACGCATTGCTCCAAACATTATCAACCGAGACTTTGCCGCATCAGCTCCAAATCGCAAATGGGCTACTGATGTAACGCAAATAAGCATAGGGTCTGAAAAGCTGTATCTGTCACCTATTCTTGATATGTTCAACGGAGAGATAATCTCCTATAACATCTCCAGTTCTCCAAATCTTGAACAGGTTTATGATATGCTTGACAAGGCTTTTGCACGCTTTGATTGTCTTGACGGTCTTATCCTGCATTCCGATCAAGGATGGCAGTATCAGCATTACGGCTATCGCAAACGACTTGAGGAACATGGCATCATACAAAGTATGTCCCGAAAAGGAAACTGTCTTGACAACGCAATGGCCGAGAACTTCTTCGGCATCATGAAATCTGAACTTCTTTATGCTGAGAAATTTGAATCGGCCGAAGCCTTTATAAAGGCTTTGGATGAATATATTGAATACTATAACAATAAACGAATTAAATCCCGGTTAAATGGAAAGAGTCCGGTAAAATACCGAACTCTTTCTCAAATCGGATAGTAAATAAACCGTCCAACTTTTGGGGGTCACTTCACACGTCTTCGGGGATTGGTTGTTGCAGATAATTACAGATTGACTGACGCACTGATTTACTGATTCAATGATTTCATGACGTCACTACGTCAGATTAAACCGTTAATCATCAAATGGCTGGACATTAAAAGTTCATGCTAACATTCATACGGCATCCTGTTATTCACTGACACCAGCAGGACTTGTATCTCTTTTCGTCGACACAATCTTTCCAGCAGGGCATTGCGAACCGTTGCGGCACCTGACGTGTCAATACGGAAAGCGAGTGCCACCACCATCGACATGGCATATATGTCCGCATAATAGCCGTTTGGTAGTTTGATACGTTTTTCAGCTTCAAGAGGATTAAAAATTCCACACTTGTACACGGCACGAATGGCGGCACGGAGCGTCGGGGCGATTACCCCGAACAGCTCTACCAGCTCCATTTCATTCATCCATATATTACCTGTATCGGATGGTATGGTAATTCTACCATAGCTGTCCGTTGTGATTATTTTCCGTTTCATATCCTTGCCATTTTCACGTTTCCGAATGATTTGCTCAGCTTGTCGCCCAGCATCGTGAGGTCATTATCCAATTTCTGCACGGTTATCTTCGCATAGATTTGCGTGGTCTCAATGTTCGTATGCCCCAGAATACGGCTGACGCTCTCGATTGGCATCCCTTTGCTGAGAGCCAGGGTCGCAAACCCGTGCCTTGAGCAATGAAAGCTGATTTTCTTGGTGATGCCGCATTCCTTTATCATCTTTCCCATACGCTTGCATATTGACCAATAGTTGAGATTGGGGAATACAAGATTGTTTTCCTGAAAAGCCTTGTAACGCTCGATTATCTGCAAGGGAATATCCAGCAGCTTCACCTGAAACGGTACACCCGTCTTGTGTCGTTTGGAAATAATCCATTTCTCACCGTTCACTTCCACAATCTGGTCGTTGCTTAATTCCTTTATATCCACGAATGAGAGGGCGGTAAAACTGGCGAAAACAAAAATATCACGGAGATAGGAGTTCTTGGGGTCTTTGAACTGAAATTCCATCAATGTTTTCAGCTCATTCTCCGTCAGATATTCACGCTCTTTCGTGTTCGGGCTTATATGGAACTGGGCAAACGGATTTCTCGGTATATGTCCGTTGAAATGTGCCCGCATCACCACACCTTTCAGCCACATGCAGTTTTCCCATATCGAACCGTTGTGCAGTCCGGCTTCGTTGGAAAGGAACACGGCGAACTCCTTGATGAAGTCGGGCGTAAGTTCAGGCATGGAGATGTCGTTCCGCTTATAATGTGACCTGATGAATGCTGCCACATGGTTTCTTGCCCGTACCCTCGCCATATAGGTAGCCCTGACCCTGTCTTTTCCGACACGCTTCTTGAACACTTCATTTTCCTTGTCGAAAGCACCGAGCAATGTTTCATACTCACCGCCCAATCCCTGATAGGCATTGCGTACCATTTCTGCCGTTACATACGCTTCACGGTCGGATATACGCTGGTAATGCTTGATGATTTGAGCCTTGATGTTGTCAAGCGCAAGATTGGTTTCCCTCGCTTCCATACTCTTGCCCTTTGCCTTGTTCCCTTTGGCATCCCAAAGCTCTTTCGGGATAGTCCGCTTGCAGCTGAACTGTGCTACCGTTCCGTTGATTGTAACCCGTCCCATGATGGGGACAATTCCGTTCTTTTCCTTACTGCCGTTCACGTAGAACAGCACCTTGAATGTGCTTCTTGCCATACTCGTTTCTTTTTGGTTGCAAAACTATAAATCAACGAGTTACCTATTGATAAGCAAAGCTGCGCAGAACGCCGCAAAATGAAACAGGGACTGTTAAATCTGCACTTTCATCGGGTAATGATTAGGAAACCGTTCTTTTGCTTTAATCTGCTTTAAGACGGTTTTCAACTGTCTGCCCAACTTCTGCGTTTTTCCTCTAACTCCCTAATTATCAAATCCTGCTGCGTTAATCTGCTGCAATTCGGCGGATATTCCAGAGATTTTCCGTAAGTTTGCTATGGAATTTGAATACAAGTGTTTCAGCGTAAGATAATACATATCGATATGGACGCTTTCTACGCCTCTGTAGAACAGCGTGATCATCCGGAACTTCGTGGCAAACCCTTGGCGGTGGGGCATGCCGAGGAGCGGGGAGTTGTGGCAGCAGCCAGTTATGAAGCCCGTCGTTACGGGGTCCGTTCCGCCATGTCTTCTCAGAAGGCGAAACGTTTATGTCCCCAGCTTATCTTTGTATCCGGAAGAATGGACGTTTATAAGTCCGTCTCCCGTCAGATACACGAAATCTTTCATGAGTATACCGATATAATTGAGCCTCTGTCTTTGGATGAGGCCTTTTTGGATGTTACGGAGAATAAGAAAGGAATCTCTCTGGCAGTTGATATTGCAAAGGAGATAAAACTTCGTATCCGGGAACAGTTGAACCTGGTCGCATCTGCCGGAGTCTCCTATAATAAATTTCTTGCAAAGATTGCATCGGACTATCGGAAGCCGGACGGACTGTGTACCATACATCCTGATCAGGCGCTGGACTTCATAGCAGGACTTCCGATCGAATCTTTTTGGGGAGTAGGACCTGTGACAGCAAAGAAGATGCATTTGCTTGGTATTCACAATGGTCTTCAATTACGTAAATGCTCGCTCGAAATGCTGACGGCCTACTTTGGAAAGGTGGGGGCACTCTATTATGAATGTTCGCGGGGGATTGACGAGCGTCCGGTTGAGGCAGTTCGTATTCGGAAGTCTATCGGTTGTGAACGAACGCTGGAAAGAGATATATCGGTCCACTCTTCCGTTATCATCGAATTGTATCATGTAGCGGTAGAATTAATAGAACGTCTTCAACGTAAAGAGTTTAAAGGAAATACATTGACTCTGAAGATCAAGTTTCATGATTTTAGTCAGATAACCCGAAGTATTACGCAGACGCAGGAGCTGTATACATTAGACCGCATCCTTCCACTCGCTAAAGAGTTACTGAAAAGTGTGGAGTACGAACAGCATCCTATCCGCTTGATCGGGCTTTCTGTTTCCAATCCGAAAGAGGAGGCAGATGAACAACATGGAGTTTGGGAGCAGCTCAGTTTTGAGTTTAGCGATTGGGAATAAAGTTAGGTTTTACCATCAGTGGAAATTTGTAGAAGTTTAAATGAAGTTTCTATTTATAATCAACAGGATGTTTTAAAACGGAACCTCTGTTTACTCTGAATGAAGGCTCTGTTTGCCCTAAATAGAAGGTTTGTTTGCTTTGAACAGAGCGTCTGTTTCACGAGAGGGCTGAGAGCTTCTGGATGTACTTTTTTTGAAGTCTGTACTTTTTTGTCATGAGGTTCGTATGATTTGCTCACCTTACTTTTTGAGAGATGCGTTATCTTTGCCATACTTAAACGAACAAAATACCATGAATCGAATGAAGCATTTAATTTGTGTTTTTCTGTTAGCTGCCTTTGGAAGTTGCTCCTTCAAAGCCAATGCCTATACAGAACGCGATATGCTGCAAAAAGCGGCAGATGAAACTACGTTGAAGAATGTGCTGGTAATGAAACAGGCATGGGTACCTTATCCAGCCTATACTGACCGTGCCGCTTGGGACTCATTGATGGGACCCAACAAGCAGCGTCTTATCGCGGCAGGCGAGAAGCTCCTCGATTACAAATGGCAACTGATCCCTGCTACCGCCTATCTTGAATATGAGCGGACCGGTAATCGTAAAATCATGGAAGTTCCCTATGACGCCAATCGTCAGGCATTGAATACACTGATGCTGGCAGAACTGGCGGAAGGCAAAGGACGCTTCATCGATCAGCTGCTCAACGGGGCTTACATGAGTTGCGAAATGAATTCATGGGTACTGTCTGCTCACCTGCCCCGGCAAAGCAGCAAACGTTCTCTTCCTGATTTCCGCGAACAGATCATTGATCTTGGTTCCGGCGGATATGGTGCATTGATGGCTTGGGTGCACTATTTCTTCCGTAAGCCTTTCGACAAAATCAATCCGGTGGTTTCTCTGCAAATGCGCAAAGCTATTAAGGAACGTATCCTCGACCCTTATATGAACGATGACGATATGTGGTGGATGGCGTTCAACTGGCAACCGGGTGAGATTATCAATAACTGGAATCCTTGGTGCAACTCCAATGCTTTGCAGTGTTTCCTTTTGATGGAGAACAATAAAGACCGTTTGGCAAAAGCTGTATACCGTTCGATGAAATCGGTAGATAAGTTTATCAACTTTGTGAAGTCTGACGGCGCTTGCGAAGAAGGGACTTCTTATTGGGGACACGCGGCAGGTAAACTTTATGATTATTTGCAAATACTTTCTGATGGTACAGGTGGTAAAATATCCCTGTTGAATGAACCGATGATCCGGCGTATGGGAGAGTATATGTCCCGTTCTTATGTCGGTAATGGTTGGGTGGTGAACTTTGCCGATGCTTCCGCGCAAGGTGGTGGCGATCCTCTACTGATCTATCGTTTTGGTAAAGCGGTAAACAGCAATGAAATGATGCATTTTGCCGCTTATCTGCTGAATGGTAGAAAACCGTATGCGACCATGGGAAACGATGCATTCCGCTCGCTCCAGTCTCTGCTTTGCTGCAATGATCTTGCCAAAGAGACTCCAAAGCATGATATGCCGGACGTGACTTGGTATCCCGAGACGGAGTTCTGTTACATGAAGAATAAGAATGGAATGTTCGTGGCTGCCAAAGGCGGATTCAACAACGAAAGTCATAATCATAATGATGTGGGAACGTTTTCCTTATATGTGAATACAATTCCCGTAATCCTTGATGCAGGAGTAGGTACATATACCAAGCAGACATTCGGTAAAGACCGTTACACCATCTGGACAATGCAGAGTAATTATCATAATCTGCCGATGATTAATGGTATACCGCAGAAATACGGACAGGAATACAAAGCGACAAATACCATTTGCAATGAAAAGAAACGCATATTCTCTACTGATATTGCTGCCGCCTATCCGTCGGAAGCAAAAGTGAAAAGCTGGATCCGGTCGTATACACTGGATGACCGGAAACTGACGATTACCGACAGCTACACGCTGGATGAGGCCGTAGCTCCCAATCAGGTGAATTTCATGACTTGGGGCAATGTCACTTTCCCGTCCTTGGGCAAAATTCAGATTGAAGTAAAGGGGCAGAAAGTGGAACTGGACTATCCGATTCAGTTCAAAGCCGAACTGGAAACAATCCAATTGGACGATCCGCGCCTCTCTAATGTATGGGGTAAGGAGATTTATCGCATCACACTAAAAACAAACGAAAAGAAAGAAACTGGAAATTATAAGTTTGTTATTCAACAAATTAAATAGGATTCAGTAAGCAGAGTGAAAATAAGAAATAACGTATAAACAATAAAATCGCAGTAAGATGAAAAAAGTATTATTAGTTAGTCTTTTGGCTATCGCAGGAGTAAGCGTCAGTGCGCAGAATCTGATCAAAAATGAAAAGTTTGCTACGGAAGTAACGAACAAGGTAACCAACCCTAACAAGGCTACGGCAGGTGAGTGGTTCATTATGAATAATGAGGCGGACGGAGTGACAACAATTGCTTGGGAGCAGACCGGAGATGCCAAGTATCCGAACGCGATGAAAATAGATAATTCGGGTGCTGAGAAGAATACATCCTGGTATAAAGCGTTTCTTGGTCAACGTATTACAGACGGCTTGGAGAAAGGTATCTATGTGCTGACTTTCTATGCAAAAGCAAAGGAGGCAGGAACTCCGGTCAGCGTATATATCAAGCAGACGAATGAGGAAAAAAATGATAACGGCAAGCTTAACACTACTTTCTTTATGCGCAGGGATTACGATGCTGATGCCCAGCCTAATGCTTCCGGTGCGCAATACAACTTCAAAATTAAGGATGCCGGCAAATGGACGAAGGTAGTTGTTTACTATGATATGGGACAGGTCGTAAATGCAATCAGTAGCAAAAAATCAAATCCTGCTCTGGAAGTCTCCGATACGGATGATGACGCTGCAATCCTGAAAGACTGTTACGTGGCTATCCTTGGACAGAATAAGGGTGGTGTAGTAGAAATCAGTGATGTGACTTTGAAGAAGAAATAAAAAGAAAAAAAAGAAAGAGCGGAGAACCAGTGTGGTTGCTCCGCTCTTTTCATGATATATATTAGTGTGTTTAATTACATGGCAGGCTGCTTCGTCAGCAGTTTTTGAAGTTTACCATTCAAGGTTTGGCACATTGCACCGTTTCCCATTGCTTGATAACGTTTAATACGGTACTGTAACATCATGATTTTTTCATTTGCATTCTTTTTCATAATTTGTTTCCTCTTTTTTTGCCCTCCACGTTTTGAAGAGCGGTTTTACATCTTGTTTTCTTTATTAACACTGCAAAGATACAAAATGTTTTTGAATTATATGCTGTAAAACATAAAAATCTTCTTTTTCTTATGAATTTTCTTTTTATAAGAGGTTCGGACACGGAGATGTTACAAACCTGTTACAATTTTCCCGTTCTCTTTCCTTGATGACAATATTATTCTTATCTGTCACATTTTTATATACTTATCTAGGCATTCAGAAAATATTCTTGTATTTTTGTGAATCAGCAATCTTATTATCTAAAAATAAACCAAACACTCTTATGAAGACATTCATTCATCTTTTATCCGTTCTTATCCTGTCTGTTGTGCTGTATGCCTGCAACAACGCTCATTTTCTGAAAGAAGAGAATTATCGGAATCAAGTGACCGAAGACTTTGAACAGAAAAAGCAGGCACTTCCTCATGGAGACCTGTTTACTGTTTTTTCGAATCCTGACTTGTCTGTATATGAGCAGGAAGCTCTGATGTTTCTCTATGCTTATATGCCGATAGGGGATGTGACGGATTATTCAGGAGATTATTATTTGGAGAATGTTCGCTTGTCCGGGCAGACGCGTACTGAGATGCCTTGGGGAGATCAGATTCCGGATGAATTGTTCCGGCATTTTGTGTTGCCTGTCCGGGTGAATAATGAGAATTTGGATGACTCACGTCGGGTGTTTTATGGAGAATTGAAGGATAGGGTGAAGCATCTGTCCATGAAGGACGCTATTCTGGAAGTAAATCATTGGTGCCATGAAAAGGTAGTCTATCGTCCAAGTGATGCACGTACCAGTTCGCCGTTGGCATCGGTGAAGACAGCGTATGGGCGTTGCGGAGAAGAATCCACATTTACTGTGGCTGCGTTGCGTTCGGTGGGGATTCCGGCACGGCAGGTATATACTCCCAGTTGGGCGCATAC
>OLIW01001154.1_pt1 | contig 25068 bp, 20 predicted proteins | sample 1601321 | NCBI WGS metagenome assembly OLIW01 (sample SAMEA2452114, study PRJEB22498) | human gut metagenome
TTATTTTTCAGTTTTATTTTCTCCATGAATGCCAGCTATTAGTTTTTATCTCGCAGTCGCGCCATCTTATCTCTTTATTTACCATCGTTCACACATTATCAACGCCATGCAAACTGTTACTGGGAACGTATGCGCGAACAGCAACTAATCCGCAACCAGAACTTCACTTTTCCCCTGTTATTTTTCTTGCCAATCTTCCCATTTTCCAGTATAATTATGATATTGGTGCATTTTATATTGATGAATTGCCCGGAAAAGGGACTGCGCTACGTAGCGTGGGACTTTGTGGAGCTGCCATCGCAAATAATGGAAAATTGGTGCAATAAAAAAGAGGTGCTGGACACTTTCTGCGCCCACTATAAAAGCGGAGAGAAACTCCCCGATAACCTATTTAAAAAATTTGAGAGGGCGCAAAAATTTAGAGCCGCCACAGCCTGTATGCGCCAACTTTCATTTGCAAAAATCGACCTTGAAATGCACGCAAACACGCCAAAATTTTTGGGCGCAAATATAGAGGAATTGGCACAGGAAACACTAAAAGATTACAAGCAAAAATTTAGCCAAACACCCCACACCATACTTCCCCACTTTACGCACATTTTTGGCGATCCCGTAGGCTACGCCGCCGGCTACTACTCCTACAAGTGGGCGGAGGCGCTCGATGCCGACGCTTTCTCGCGCTTTGAAAAAGAGGGGCTTTTCAATAGAAAGACGGGTATGGACTTTGCCGACAAAATTCTAAGAGTTGGAGCCTCCGTAGATCCAGAAAAGGCCTTCGAAAACTTTATGGGCAGAGCGCCGGACTTCGACGCACTCGTAAGGCTTCGCATAATCGCTTAGCATTTTGATAAAACAAAAAGCGCAAGTCTAAGTTAACTTGCGCTTTTTTATGTGTGCCAAAGGCTTTTAGATTCCGTATATTTTTACCTTCTTTAAGTGCAAAAATTCGCGGCGCGGAATTTCTAATTTTATGAACTTCGCCCGCTTGGGATTCTTTAATATAACCGTCCAGCGCGATTTTGCCACATCTGAAGACCACACTCTCTCCCAGTTTTTAGAATCCGTTGAAAGCGACATAACTAAGGGTCGCGTTCTGTCGCCCTGCATATCCGAGCGATTTAAAATTTCAGCCCCAGTAACATCGCAAGCCTTGTCGAGCTCAATAATTATAAAGGGATTTTCCTGCAATTTTGTGTGAAAGGCAAATGTCCCCTCTCCCGTCGTTAAGAGAGTATTGTTGCGCGGGGAATATTGCTCGTCTTTGGAGCTCAAAGTAAGCTTTGCATTTTCAGATACGCACTTGCCCTCGGGCTTTACTCTCACAGACTCGTCTACGCGGTTTTTCTCTTCTTTTGTGGGAGTAAATTTAAACTTTAGCCAAGGCGCAAAGTTTACGCCCTTTTTAATCGGGAACATAAGGAAGTTCCAAGAGACTTTTCCCTCAAAATAGTGCCTGAATTGGACTCGCGTTTCCGGACCGCAAGAGTTGTTGCCAACACCCCTAACGCCCCATGCAACGCGCAACTCGTGCTCGTTTGGCGTAGGCAATTTATAGGGGTGCTTGGCCTCGCTTATCTGCTTTTGCGTGTAAGGCAAAAGCGCCATCGGAAGCGGCTTATCCTCGGCCTTTATCAAAAGACCTGCACCGCTTTTGCCGCGCACCGCAAGCCAGCGGACGTCTTCGCGATTGCCGGTATCCTGCGGCAATGTGTAATTTTCAAACCACTCGGAAATATCCGACTTATAGCGCCCTACGTTTGCCGCATACATTCTGTCGCAATAATTTGCAAAGGGCCCCTTGCCAAAATATTCCACACTCTTTAGTTCCGGAGAAAGGCCCATGCGCACTCCAACGCGCGGTATGTTTAAGTCGCGCGGCATCTCGTTTATCTTTTGTACGGAGCACGAAACTTCGGCAAAACCGGAGCCAAATATCGTATAGACCACCTCAAAGCCAAAACCGTCGCCCTGACTGTTTAAGAAGTCCTTCTTGCATACAACTCTCACCGCATTGCTTGCCAATTTTTCAAGTTTTACTGAGGTATTTTTGACTGTGAGATTGTCGAGGCCGTACTCCCTGCGGGTGTGGTCGCAAGCCCTTCCGCGCTCATTGTCTATAAGAGCACTTGAAATGTCAAAGTCAAGCGGCGTTGTGATGAGAGCTGTACCCGACACTGAAAGCTTGCTCAAGGCGGCGTCATTTTTATCAAACACATACTCCGCCCCGCCTGCAGAAACTTTTACAAGTCCGTCCCTATCGCTGTAAGATACGGAGGAGTGACCTACATTCTCATCGGGCTTGGGCTCGGTTTGCTTTATTTTAAACTGCGCGCTTGCAGCTACGTCGCCAACATTTGCAAATGGGGTCTCGCTGTTTCTCTTAAAGGAAAGCGTGTAGAAATACTCTCCTGCTTTTGAAGCGTCAAATTTGGGCAGCTCAATTTCAAGCTGCTTTGATTCGCCCGCCGGAAAATCTATCGCGGGCAACTTGCTTTCTGCAATTTTTACACCGTTAAAACTTACCTCAACGTAGGGAGTAAACTCATTTAAATTTGTATCAATAAATTCATTTGAAATTTTGAGAACATTAGGCTCAGCACCTTCGACAGGCTCCATCTGTATGTCCTGATAAACTCTCTGAACTTCGTAGTATTTTGCAGCGTGGGTTCTGTCAGCCATTATTACGCCGTTTTGGCAGAAATTGCCGGCGGATGGCTGCGTATTCCAGTCTCGACAGTCGGAGAGATACAATTTTGAGGGCTCGTCGTCGCGCTTTAGATACAAAGCCTGATCGACCCAATCCCAAATAAAGCCGCCATTTAGCGAGGGATACTTGCGCATCATATCCCACTTGCCCTTAAAGTTACCTATGGCATTTCCCATGGCGTGGGCGTATTCGCAAAAGAAGAAAGGTTTTGTCTCATTCTTTAAGGATAAATACCAACGCATTCTGTCAACTCCGCCGTACATGGGCGACACAAAATCGGAAAAGCCAACAACTTTACCATCGATTACATTACCTACTTCGGCCTCTGAATGCACGAATCTGTCGGGCGAATATTTGCGCGATAACTCAGCCATAAGCCCATGCCCCTTAACTACCCTGCCGGCCGATTCGTTGCCGAGCGAGAAAATAACGACGCAGGGCACGTTTCTATCGCGCAAAACCATATTTTTCATTCTATCTAAGCTAGCCGGAATAAAGTTGTCAAAGTCCAAGGGGCCGCAATTTCTATATGCATGCTGCTCCTGATTGCACTCGTCCAAAACAAGTATGCCAAAGCGCGAACAGAGCATGTAAAATTTATCGTCTTTAGGATAGTGGCTCGTGCGCACAAAGTTTACGTTTGCCTGCTTCATAAGGCGCATATCTTTTATCATCCAATCGCAAGAATAGGCCTTGCCCTTGTCTGGAGACCAATCGTGGTGGTTTACGCCCTTTATTAAAAGGGGCTTATTGTTTAAAAATATTTCCTTGCCCCTAATCTCAAATTTTCTGAAGGCAAAGTCGGCTCTTATTGTCTCCAAGACGTTTCCGTTTGAATCTGAAAGCTTTACTAAAAGCGCATACAAATTCGGCTTATCCGGGCTCCACAACTTAAAACTATCCACGCTCTTTTTGCCGCTTATTGAAATTTCGCCCGAGGTTTTAATCTCTTGTATTTTCTTGCTAAAAATTGAATCTCCAGATACAAACTTGCCGTCCGCTCCCAAAATGTATGCATCTACAAAATAGTCCTTCGCATCTGCCTTTGATAGATTTCTAACATCGACATCGAGCTTTACGTTGGCGCTCTTTAAATCCTCCGAAATATCAGCCATTATATGGTAGTCGCGAATATAGACATTGGGGCGGGCAATCAGCATTACATCGCGTATTATCCCAACCATATGAGGCATATCCTGAAGCTCAAAAAAAGCGCCGGTAGAATACTTAAAGACCTCAGCGACTATGCTGTTTTTCCCGGGTTGCAGATACTTTGTAATGTTAAATTCAGACGATGTAAATGAGTCTTCCGCGTAACCGACAAAATTCCCGTTTATGTAGAGGTTAAAGCCGGTTCTCACGCCGTCAAAGCGGACAAATATTTCCTTGTTCTGCCAATTATTTTCAAGCGTAAAATCCCTGCGATATATTCCAACTTGGCGGTGAATTTCGGGTATCGTAGGGTTTAAAATTACCGGGCTTGGATTATCTTTGTCGCAATCGCCGTAGCCCGGCAGCCAATTGCCATTGTAATCGAACTGAAATTCTCCGAGTGTGTTTGCATAGAATATTCTATCGTAACCCTTGCACTGCCAAGAATTTGGAACGTCTATGGTATCCCACTTAGAGTCATCAAAGTTTTTTGCGAAAAACTCCTTTTTTACAAGGCTCGGATCCTTTGCAAAAAAGAACTTCCAGTCTCCATTTAGCGACTTGTATGTATCCTGGGGATATAAGTTGACAATATCGTCTATTGAAATGGGCTTTGAGGCCTTTTCAAAATCCGAGAAACTCAGAAAGAATGCTCGCGGCTGCTCTCTATTTATCTCGAATGTCTGAATATCCTCCCAAACGTAATTTTTTGGCTTTTCGCCATCTTGGGCAAGCGCAAGCTGCGCTGTTAAAAGCGAAACTAAAAAAAGCAATTTCTTTACCATAGATAGAGACCTCAAATTCAAATGGAATTCACAAGAGTCTCTGAGTCTCTTTTATAGTAAAAGCAGTGTCAATTTCAAAAATAGTTGGACTGCAAAACAAAAGAGGGCCCGCTAAAGGGCCTCTTTGCTAAAAGAGCTAGAATTTATCTGTGTTTTTTGTAAACTGCAAGAGCCAGTGCGAGTATTGCAAAGATGGCAGCGTAAGTCGATGGCTCGGGCACGCGGCTTAAATTCAAATAGAGCGTATTGTCGGATATACTCAAGTAATCCTCGGCTAGAGCCCATTCGCTACCCAATGCGCTCTCGTTTGCAAGTGAAAATTTATCTAGTATTGTCTCCTCCAATCCGCTAGCGGCGGATATCAGCGCAAAATTGTAGGTCTGTCCCACATCAAAGCTTCCACCATCAATAGAGAAGTCCGCAAAGTCTATTATGTAACTTACAGCCACCGCACCTCTGTAACCGATTGAGTTTGTATCAATGAGCGCGACAGTCGAATCAGTAAACCCAGATATTGCGCTTAGCCGCACATCCTGCATTTTAAAGGTCATATTCACAGTTGCCGTCTGACCGTTTCCAAAAGTAAAACCAAAATCTCTGGAACCTGCTGTTGTATAAGATGAAATTGTGGCAGAGCCATACACATTAAAATTTGAGACGCTATCTCTAGCCTCAGACAACAGCACACAACCCGAGCTAACACTAAAATTGCCTCTTATGTCAATATTTGCAGTAGATGCAACGCAACTGTTGTGGCTTCCCTGTGGAAGAAAATTTGCCCCGGATAATACAAACGAAGCCCCCTTTTCAACTGCAAAATTAACAGTATCGCTACCGCTAGTCATAAGTTTGAAATTGCCCCAATTATTCGTAACTACTTCAAGGGAAGATCCGGAATTCAATGTTATATTTCCCCAAGCGTTTGAATTTGAACTTGCAAATTTCAGATGAGTGGGCCCATTTAAAGTCAGGCTGCCAGCCACTCCCCAAGCATTGTTGCCGGCAACAGCCGTTAGTGTCGAGTAAGAGCCGCTTCCGTCGTCTGTAGTAGTTATTACTACTTGGTCTCCGACACCGGGCAAGCGATCTGCTGAGGTGCCGTCTATTTCCCATATAGAGCTTGTGGACCAAGTAACTCCGTCGCCGGGATAGAGATTTGCACTAATCGTCTCGGCATATGAGAGTGCACCTGCCAATAGCAGTGGTAATACAAACGTATTTTTTATATTCATAGCTGCGAATTCATTCAGTTGTTGGTAATAATTGCCTTCGTTCGGCGGCGATTTAACATCGCTTACCTATTCCTTTACAAGCTAATTATTAGCACATTAACCATATTTGGTCTTTTTAATAAAGAGGTAAAAACAAAAAGTGTAAATCCAATAAGTTAGAGTCTAATAGCAAAATGCCTGCAAAACAATACATATTCTACATATGTTTATAATATATTCATGCTGTAATCCCGAGCATAATTCACTCCATTGGGAGGATAAAATATCCCTAAAAAAGAAAATCCACAATTCATTCTGTTGCAAGGTGGAATTTGACTTTACAACTCACGCTTTGTAGCTATATTTCCAGTGAACTTATCTTGCTTGGGCGCACTTGGTGTTGCGCGCTTTAAGAACTTAAATAACGCACTGATTTATGAAACTTACATTCGCCATCTTCCTAACTTTAGGACTAATCCCAACTACATCTATGGCAAAAATATACGAGATAAAATCTCCGGACAATACCCTGAGTGTAAAAATTGAGGACGGAGAAAATCTAAGTTACTCAATGTATCTCGAAGGCAAGCCGCTCCTGGAAAACTGCGAGATTTCTATGGATACGAGCATGGGAAAGCTCGGCTCAAATACCATTGTAAGAAAACAGACTTCTCGCGAAATAGACCAAAAGCAAAAAACGCCGATGTTTATAAAAAGCGAGCTGCGCGACTACTGCAACGAAAGCACTTTCGATTTCGGAAACTACAAGCTCATAGTCAGACTCTACGACGACGCCTTCGCCTATCGCTTTGCGACAAACTTCGATAAAGGCAAGCCCCTTATCGTAAAGAGCGAAACCTTTGAACTAAAATTTCCAAACGACGCCACAAGTTGGGTCCAACCCTCGCACGGCGAGCGCGCCTACTTTGAGGACGAAATAAGAACAGTTCCCGTAGAGAAACTGGGCGATGTGTTCGCCTCTGGGCTTCCCTACATAGTGCAACTGGAAAACGCAAAAGTCGCCGTTTTAGAGAGCGATGTGTTTAATTATCCCGCGCTCAGAGTATCGTACAACAAGGAAAAGAAATACCCGCAAGGCTGGCAGTCCAGATATCCAAAAACATTCAAAACCGAAGGCGGCGGCAGAATTATTGTGGGTGATGAATTTGAAGATTTTATCGCAAAAACCGTAGGCACAAGAACCTTCCCCTGGCGCATACTTCAAGTTGCAAGGCAGGATAAGGACTTTCTTGCAAGCGACATAGTCTACAAACTTGCAACTCCCAGTAAAATAAAGGACCTATCATGGATATCGCATGGAATCTGCACCTGGGACTGGATGTGCCGCAATAACCTAGCGGGCGTGGATTTCGACCCCGGCATGAATCAGCAGACAGTCGAATATTTTATAGATTTTGCGTCAAAATTCGGCATCACCTTCTCGCTGGTTGACGAGGGCTGGGTGAGAGGCAATATTAATAAAGACGACAACCTAATTTTAAAGCAAAGTTTTAATATAGACGTTGATAAGGCGGCGGCCTATGCTAAGGGAAAAAACGTAAAGTTTCTACTTTGGGCGCTAGCTCGCAACATGGCCTACAAGACCGACGAAACCTTTAAACTAATCGCCGAGAAAGGCATTGCAGGCCTAAAAATCGATTTTATCGAGCGCGACGACCAACTCGCAAACGAACTTTACGAAAACTTGGCAAAGACCGCGGCTAAGTACAAATTAGTGGTGTTCTACCACGGTTGCGCACGCCCGACGGGTCTAAACAGAACCTACCCGAATATCTTGAGCTACGAAAGCGTCCGCGGCAATGAATTTCCGCAAAACATGATTCCACAGCAAAACATAAAAATCGCCCAGACGCGCAACCTCGTAGGGCCATTGGACTATACGCCTGGAGTCATGACAAACTCGCAAACAAAACCCTCGCGCCTGCGCGACCTGCTTGTGACATGGGGCACGCGCTCAAGCCAGATGGCGCTCTTTGTGCTGTACGATTCGCGGATACAGATGCTTTGCGATTCGCCAACGACCTATGAAAAGGAACCCGAAGTCACAAAATTTTTGGCTCAAATTCCCACGGTCTGGGACGACACAAAAGGCATATCAAGCAAATTCGACGAATATGTATCTCTCGCCCGCCGCAAGGGCGACACTTGGTATTTTGCAGGGCTCACACTCAAGGGAAACCACAACTACAAGCAGGATCTGTCAGAATTTCTAGACGCAAAATTGCGCTACAAGGCGGAAATATTCCGCGACACAAAAAATTCGCACAAAATAGGCATGGACTTTAAGCGCGAAGTAATAGAAGTTGGCGGCGGCGACACTATAGAGTTTCCCATTGCAAATAACGGCGGTTTTATCATGAAGTTTAGCCCGATAAAGTAGCGATAATACAGGCTCAAAATTCCCAACGTAAAAGAGGCGCGGACATAGTAGTTATCCGCGCCTCTTGGGTTTATTCAGTATGAGTGAAGTAGAAAAGCAAATAATTTAAAACTAAACAAAAATAAAATCTAATTTCTCTACTTCAAAATTCCGAACTTTTAAATCAGACGCCCAAGCCCATAGCTCGCGGAATTGCAAGTGAAAGCTCCGGAATAAATGTGATAATTAAAAGCGCCACAATCATAGCTAAGACTAGCCATACCAGATGCGGTGCGACTCTCGTTATGTTAGTATCTCCAACTCCGCAACCCACAAAGAGGCAGGTGCCGACAGGCGGCGTGCAAAGCCCGATTGAAAGGTTTGTTATCATAATTATGCCAAAGTGAATGTCCGACAGCCCCAAATCTCGCGCAATGGGCAAAAATATGGGCGTAAATATCAAAACCGCCGGCGTCATATCCATAAAAGTTCCCACGATTAAAAGTATTAGATTTATTATTAAAAGCAGGACGATTTTATTTTCGGACAGAGCCAAAAGCCCCTCCGCAATCTGCTGCGGAGCGTTTGTCATGGTCATAATCCAACTCATAGAAGTTGAAGCTCCTATAATAATCATAACTACGGCAGTCATCTTTGATGCAGTAGCTAAGATTTCTCCGAGGTCTCTAATTTTTACGTCGCGGTAAACGAAAACTTCTAGAACGAAGGCGTACAAGACGGAAATTGCCGAGGCCTCGGTTGCAGTAAATATTCCACCCAATATTCCGCCCAATACAACGACAATCAAAAGAAGCCCCAAAATAGCGCGCTTAAAAGTTTTCCAAATAAGCGGAAGGTCAAAAGCTCCGCTTGCCTTCATCTTGCGCCTCTTTGCGTAAAAGTAGCTAGCTACCATTATTGCAAGCCCTAGCACAATTCCGGGCAATATGCCCGCCAAAAATAGCGCACCTATAGATAGGCTGCCGACGGCAACCGAGTAAACTATCATTATATTGCTCGGCGGGATAAGCATGCCTGTTGTGGAGGAGCATACGGTAAGAGCCACCGAGTAGTCTCTGTTATACCCCTTCTTTTCCATCTGCCCTATCATAAATGAGCCTATGGAGCTAACGGCCGCCGTTGCAGAGCCCGATATTGCGCCAAAGAACATGCAAGTTAACGTATTTACGTAGGCCAATCCACCCGGGAATCTGCTAACCAAGGCGGCAGCCAGGTCGATTAGCCGCATAGCCATAGTTCCGCGCCCCATAATTAGTCCAGAAAGAATAAAAAATGGAATTGCAAGAAGAGCAAAGCTATCCACGCCGTGGGCCATGGAAGTTGCGACAACTTCCAGAGGTTCGCGCCCTGTCGCAAGAATCGCAAGCGAGGAGCAGAGCGCAATCACAATTGCTATTGGAACCGACAATAGCAAGAGCGCCACAAAAGACGCGCAAAGGATTGCAAAAGCCGCGCTCATTTTCCGCCCTCCCCTTTAGAATTTTCCAGCAAAAGTGAAAGTAAATCCTCGCACAAAAACATTGCGCTTACCACTCCGCAAATTGGAACGCACAAATATATGCACCACATGGCAATCGGAACAGAAACCAAGTAGTTGCCGGATTCGTATGAGGTTAAGACTAGCGATATCCCACCACCGAGCAAAACCGCAAGTGAAAAGAAAATAGAAATTAAAAGCGCAATTACAGACGCAAACCTGCGCGCACTATCCTCAAACTTAGATAGTAAAAAATCCAAACCTATGTGAGACTTTGCTGCAAATGCTAAGGCCCCGCCAAAAAAGCTAAGCCAAATCAAGAGCATTCTCGCACTCTCGTCCGTAAACTTGGCCTGCTGGCCGTACAAGTATCTAGTGGCAACGCCTAGCAATACTATAAATACCAAGAGAAACATTATCAGTGCGCAAAACCTCGCCAGATTTTTCTTTAGAAAGGAGTTTAGCGCGCGCAACTTCAAAAGTAGATTTAACATCGCTACCCCGCTATTTAAAGTTTCTTATTTTTTCGACGAGCTCTCCTATCTTAGTTCCCTTGAGCTCCTCGTACATTGGCTTTACTTTTTCCCTAAAGGCGTCCTGATTTACCTCAATTATGCGCACCTTTTTCTCAATTAGCTTATTGCGCGCCTCCTGTGTCTTTTCAGCCCACAATTTGCGCTGAAATACGGAGGATTCGCGCGCGGCCTGCCTGAGCCATTCCTGCTCCTGAGAGCTCAATTTCTGAAAGGACGTTTCGCTTATTATCAGTATGTCCGGGAGGCGCGTATGCTCGTCAACGGTAAAATTCGGGCAGACCTCAAAATGCGCGCTTGAAAAGTAGGTCGGGAAATTGTTTTCAGCCCCATCGACAACCCCCTGAGCCAAAGAAGTGTAGGTTTCGCCCGCGGAAATCGGAGTCGGCGAGGCGCCGAAGCACTCCATGAGCTTCATGTCGTTTTTTGCATTCATAACTCTTATCTTTAGACCCTTCAAATCGTCTGGCTTTTCTATCGGTTTTTTTACCGTGTAAAAGCAGCGCGAGCCCGCGTCGTAAAAGCAAAGCCCAACAAGCCCCTCGCTATTCATATGGCTTAAAATTCCCTTTCCTATGTCTGAATCTAGAACGCCCCAATAGTGTTTAGAGTCTCTAAAAAGGTACGGAATAGTAAGAGCCGCAACATCGTCAACGAACATTGAGACCGTCGCCGAGGAAGCCTTTGTCATGTCAAGGGAGCCATTTTTTAGCTGCTCAATGCACTTTGTCTCATCGCCCAGCGCCCCGCCGGAATAAATGTCTATCGACATTTTACCGCCCGAAAGCTCCTCTAGGCGCTTTGCCATAAATTCCATGGCGATATTTACAGGGTGAGTTGTCTCGAGCCCGTGCGCCAACTTTAAAACCTTAGAGCCGGCAGCATGTTTAGACGATTTTGAAACGCTGAACGCATAGAATACGGACGTGCACAAAATGCCCACTAAAATACCTAGTATGAGATAAGATGTCTTCTGCTTCATAAGTAAAAATAATACGCGCCGCAAAGGCTGCAAATATTCGTTCAGAGTCTCTAAAAGACCGCCAAAGCCTGTAAAGTAAAAATTTAACTTCTTTTATAAAATGACCATTATTGAATATTTTTTTGACAAAGCCCGGATTGGGGCAAGCTTTGAAAGCGTCTTGACTGGACTTGCGGATGTGTTAAGCTTTGTCCAATTAAAAATAATAAAGAGGAGGCAATAAATTTATGTTTACAGGTATAGTTGAAGGCACGGGGAAAGTCGTTGAACTCACAAACAGAGAAAAGGCGTGGCTATTGAAATTGGAATCCCCCGAATTTATATCCTCTAGCCTATCTATAGGCGATTCGCTAGCCTGCAACGGCTGTTGCCTAACCTTGATAGGAAAATCCGGAAACGAATTGTCCTTTGAACTTTTGGAGGAAACACTGAGACTTACGAGCTTTGAGGGCTTGCAAAAAGGCGCACTTGTAAACTTGGAAAGGCCCCTAGCTTCCGGAGCGCGCCTGGGCGGGCACTTTGTATCGGGCCATATAGACGTAAGGAGCAAAATTTTAGACTTTGAAAAGCGCGGCAAAAACTTTTATCTGCGCGTTGCAGTTCCCGAAGAATTTACAAAATACGTCGTTTATAAGGGCTCTGTGGCGATAGACGGAATATCGCTTACGATAGCAGAAGCTCATGCAGACTCGCTTGCGGTGTGGCTAATTCCGCACACCCTTGAAGTCACAAACCTCTCGCAAGCATTGGCGGGCAAATTTGTAAATTTAGAATTTGACCTGCTTGCAAAGTATGTTGAAAAGATAGAGCTTGGCAGGCGCGAAAAGTCGCCCTACCAGCCGGAGTAATAGAACTGAGACAATGCCCGCACCACGCATATTTTCAAGGCGCAAGTTCCTATTCTTGCTATGGACTTGCGCTCTGTTTTTTGCACTTTCAATTCTCGGGCTAAACAAATCTTACCCGACAAGCGACAAAGCCGCGGAAGTTCCGCCGCAGAAATTTGCGCCCTCAGAACTGCGCGAAAGCGGCAAAGTGCGCCTTTGCATCTGGAATTTAAAGCTCTATTTAGACACTTACAAAATGACAGAGCGCGGACGCACAAAGGCTCCTAAAAGCGAAACCGAAAAGCGCGCAATCCTTGAGGTATTGAAAGATATTAACCCCGATGTGCTCGGCATAGAAGAAATAGGAACAGACAAATTTCTAAAAGAATTTTTGAATATTTTGCGCGAAGGCGGCTTGAGCTACCCATATGTGGCGGTTTCCGACAAGACCGACGAATATCCGCACTGCGCCATACTCTCAAAACTTGAATTTAAATCGACCTCAATTCTGGGCGACGATTTCTTCGACTATTTTGGGAAAATATCGCGCTCGCCCCGCGCTTTAATTTTAGCGGAATTTGAGACTGAAAACACAAGGTGGTTCTTCGGCTCTCTTCACCTTAAGAGCCGCTTTGGCGCAAGAAAGCGCGACGGGAATTTCTCTAAATTTAGAACACTTGAGTGCGAAAAGATAGCAGAGGATTTAAAGAAAATTCTTGAATCGAACTACCCTGTAATTATAGGCGGCGACTTTAACGACGAACCCAAAGACAGATCTACAACCCCTTTAAAAAATGCGGGATTAAGTGTTATTGAAACTGAAAATAAAATTCCCACTTACGTTTGGGAAAAGAAAAACATTCCCTACACTTTCGACTTTTTCATGGCCTCAAAATCTATGCTTAAGCTCATAGAAAGCCCGAGAATTTTCCCGACACCAAAGGGCGGCAGCGACCATTTACCCGTGTATTGCGACCTGAATTTTTCTAGGAATTAGCTATCTGCTAAAAAAATTTCGCTGGTATTTGTAAACCCTACCCACAAAGACTATCCAAAACAAAAGGGCTATTGCCAGCATAACGCTATAATATATTTTAAAGATAATAATCCCCCAAATTATCTCGTTTGTAACGTTTGCAGGGAATAGGAAATTATTTAAAATAAAGACTAGAAAGGCAAATAGCGACGAAAACCACCAAAGCAAGATGAAAGTGGAATCAAAGACAGTGTACTTTGCGCCGGAGGAAATTTTTGAATATTTATATATATATTTCAAAAACTGAAATGGCTGAACAAAATTTGCAACCGGTATAAATATGGACCATGCGACGTATGTCGGAGATACTATAAATTCCTTTCTGATTATTGCTGTATTACTTGCAACTGTATAAATCCAGTTAAATGCAGTTTTTAGCAATATAAGAAATACAAAAAATAGTACAATGGATGTAAAGCTTGATATTTTGCCGTATTCAACCCCAACACAATTCAATATTTGAGAAGATTTGCTATCTGAAAATACAACTGCGTCAAAATAATTCAGGCGTTTTAAGTTAAAGAATATAAACGAAGCCGACAATATTGCATAAGATGATAATAGGGCTCTAAAGAACTTTGTCTTCAAAGCCAAATTGTCCAACATTGAGGAATCGCGCCTCTGAATTTTCTTGAAAAAATCCGCAGATTCAAGCGCTATCCAATCGTCCATTCCCTTGCGCCAAACGAGAGTCGAGGCGGATATTTTCCCGGAATTGTACAAATACTGTAAGGTTAAATCCGTGACCGGACCCGCCTTTTTGCCTGACTTAACGTAGTACCACATAAAAAATAAACGTTTAGAGAATCTATTTGCCTATGCAAAAAGTCGAGAATATTTTGTCTAAAACTTCCTCGCGCTCGCCCCTGCCTACAATGTCGCCGACAGACTCCAAGGCGTCTCGCACATCGCTTGCCACAAGTTCGGAAGGCGCCGACTGTGCTATTTTTTCAATGGCGCTTCTAGTAGATTTAAGTGCGCTTGATACCAAAGTAGAGTGCCTTGCGCTAACAAGAACATCGTCCGAGGAAGAGCGTATGCCGTTTGCAGAAATAAAATCTACAATTAGCGATTTGAGCGCCTCTATGCCGCTTTGATTTAGGGCTGAAATTTCGGCGCACTTAAAGTCCTTAAACGCCTCCGGAACTTCCGCTTTTGCAAGGTCTATTTTATTAAAGACAATGATTGTGTTGCTCTTGCCGAGATAGTCTTTGGCAAGCTCGTAGGCGGAATAGTCCGGATTTTGGCAGTCAACTACAAGCAAGTTCAAATCCGCATTTTTTGCGAGGTTTAGGGAGCGGCGTATGCCCTCGGCCTCGATTTCATCGGAGGAAGATCGTATGCCTGCGGTATCGGTTAGATTTATGCAATAGCCGCCTATTGAGGCGCGCTCCACGATGAAGTCTCGCGTAGTGCCTGCAATGGAGCTTACTATCGCCCTATCCCGCCCCAATAGGGCGTTTAATAGCGAGGATTTGCCCGCGTTTGGCTCGCCTATTATAGACACGTTTAAGCCGTCGCGCAAAACAGCCCCATAGCGGCTAGTGGAAATTAGCTTAGCGGCGGCAGCCTCCACTTTTTCAAGCTCCTTCAGTGGCTCAGCGTAGGAATCAGGCGGCAGGTCCTCCTCTGAAAAATCTATGTGCGCCTCTATGTGGGCAAGAGCCGTCACAAGACTATCGCAAATGGAATTTATCCGCTTTGAAAGCTCGCCGTCTAGTTGCTTGCGAGCGGCCTCCAAAGACTTCTCTGAGCGGGCTGAAATCATTAGGCTCACGGCCTCAGCCCGCTCAGAGAAGTCAAGCTTCAAATTCTCAAAGGCTCTGCGCGTAAATTCCCCGTGGCTTGCCAGACGCATTCCGCGCGCAAACAGATCCTCCAGTATAGTCTGAACTATAAATGGGTTGCCGTGCGTAAAGATTTCAAGCATATCCTCGCCTGTGTAGGAATTTGGCGCCTTGAAATACAAAAATAAAACTTCGTCTAAGACCTTGCCGTCAAGGCTTCTGTATGTTCCGCGCAAAGCTCTGCGCGGAGAAGGCGGATTTTTCAGATTAAAAGCCTTGCTTGCTATTTCTAGGCAAAGTTCGCCGCTTGCGCGAATAGCCGCTATTGCCGATTCGCCCGTCGGGGTGGAGAGTGCCGCTATGGTGTCGTAGCCCAATGTCATTTTTTTGCCTTTCTCAATCTGTTTATCAAAAGCAAAGTTGCCGCGCTTGCGCAGAAGGCAACTCCGGAAACAGAAGTAGAATCAATATAAATTTTTAGACGCGTAAGCCCGGAATTATTTTTTATATCTATGGGTCTATTTAACTGGTAGCTCGTAGCCCCGCTTTTAAAGTATTCATAAGCCGCAAACCAAGCAATTGCAGCTACTATAAATGAAATTGCCAAAACCGCGAGCTTCCACTTTGAAAATTTAGCTACAATTGCGCTTTTCACCTGCCGCGCCTCTGTTTTATAGCCTCGGATAGAATATTCATATCCAGCTTATCGCCGGACTTTATCTTGTTTTTAGCAAACCAGCCCTGATTCATCTCAAGGCAATACAATACGTTTGCCGATTTGGAGCGTACGGGCGTGGTATCGTGCGGGAACATCTGCCTTATTTCGAGTATAGTTCCATAGGGGTCGATGAATGCTATGTCTAGGGGAACTTTAGTATTCTTCATCCAGTAGGAACACATTGTGGGAAATTCGTTTACAAAAATCATACCCTCGTTCTCAGGAAGGCTGTCTATATTCATAAGCCCCCTTGCCTTCTCAAGCTCTGAGACCGCTATTTTGGATAAAAACGACACGCTACCGATTTTTTGCTCAAACTTGTAGTCCGGATCGGTCTTTTTGAGATTTGCGTCGGAACAGGCGCAAAGGAAAATTGAAATTAGTGGAATCGCTAAAAAGCTTAAAATTTTCATAGCAATAAGCTAATATATATGTTTGAATTGTGGCAACAATTTTATGAATTTGGAAAAATTGATTTACGCTTCAACGGAATCGTCGCCGGATATGCTTTATTTTGCGAAAATGAACATACCCGATGCAATTTTCGCATTTACGCACAGGGGCAAAAAGTGCGCTCTGGCCTCACCCTTGGAATTTGGTCGAATGAAGAAGGAGTCGGACTTTTATGAAATCTACCCGCTAAACGGCTCTAGCGAAGCAGACGAGCTTGCAAAAATCTTTTCGAAATTGGGCCTGCGCAAAGTCGAAGTCCCCGCCGATTTTCCAAGTTTAATGCTTATAAAGCTCGAAAATCTGGGCTTAGATATAGAAGTCTGCGAGGGAGAATTCTTTGAGAAAAGGCGCATAAAAAGCGAATTTGAGGCGGGCGAAATTTCAAAGGCAAACAATGCGGCAAGCGAAGCCTTTAAGAGAGTTGCTGAAATACTCAAAGACGCGAAGATTGAGGGCGGAATTTTAGTTTATCAAGGCAGGAAGCTCACGAGCGAATTTTTAAAGTTTGAGATAGATAAAACCTGCTTTCTAAACGGCGCAATCGCAAGCCAAACGATAGCCGCTTCCGGAGCGCAAGCCTGCGATCCGCACTGCCAAGGCTATGGGCAAATATCCGCAAATTCTCTCATTGTCTGCGACATCTTTCCGCGCTTAAAAACTACGGGGTATTTTGGAGATATGACGCGCACATTCTTAAAGGGAAAGCCAAGCGATGCCCAAGTAAGGCTCGTTAAGTCCGTAAAGCAAGCTCAGGATTTAGCAATACCCATGATTAAGGCGGGAGTCCGCGCCGACAGCGTCCATTCTGCAGTCTGCAAGCACTTTGAAAAGTTGGGTTACAAGACCGAACTAAAAGGCGGCGCATGGCAGGGTTTTTTCCACTCTACGGGCCACGGCATAGGCCTTGAAGTCCACGAATCTCCTCGCTTGGGAAGAGCCAAGAACATTTTAAGCAAAGGCGAGGTTGTGACCGTCGAGCCCGGGCTATACTACCCTGAAATCGGAGCTTGCAGAATAGAGGATAACGTCTTTGTAGAAAAAGACGGCTGCAGGAAGCTTTCAAACTTTAACTACGATTGGATTATAGCCTAAAATGGCGACAATCTCGCAAAGCCTAAAAAACATCGCAAAAGTCGCGTTCGGAACACTGGGTTCGCGGCTATTGGGGCTTTTGCGCGATACGCTGTCTATGGCTTACCTCGGCGCAAGCGCGGTTAGCTCGTCCTTTTTCTTCGGCTTTACGGTTCCAAATTTATTTAGACGCCTAATGGGCGAAGGTGCGCTTTCGAGCGCATTTATTCCCATTTTTACGCAGTCTTTGCGCGACGAATCAAAGACGGGGGCGTTTGATTTTTTAAATAAAATTTTAAGCCGCGCTATTTTAATATTAGCTTTTCTTATACTTTTGGGAGTTACCATTTCAGGCGCAATAACGCTTCTTGGAATATACAAGTTTAATAGCGGCGATATATTCGTGCTAAGCTCCGGATTTACGGCAGTGATGATGCCCTATATGTTCTTCATATGCCTTGCAGCGCTATTTTGCGGGGCGCTAAACGTACTCGGCGCCTTCACGCTGCCCGCCCTAACTGCAGTGTGGCTAAATATTGCGATAATTGCCTCAATATTTGCGGGTGGGTACTTCTTTTACGGCTCAAGCCTTTCGATTGCAAAGTGCATGTGCGCCGGCGTATTACTGGGTGGCCTTGCGCAGTTTCTAATTCCCGCAATCGAACTTAGAACAAAGGGTTGGAGATTCAAATTCGACTTGGGAAAATCGCCGCAAGTATCCGAATTTTTTAAGCTCTTTTTCCCGGCTTTGCTCGGGGCTTCAATAATACAAATAAATATGCTTGTGGCAAATACGCTTGCGATTTTTGCAGGCGATGTTGCAATGAGTGCAATTTACATTTCAAGCCGGCTTGTCGAGCTGCCGCTAGGGCTTTTTACATTTGCGATAGTAAGCGTATATTTCCCGAAGCTTGCGATGCTTTCGCGAGCAGAACAAAAGGGAGAGTACTCAAAGGAATTTTCAAAGGCGCTAATTTCTCTAATGTTTATCTGCATTCCAGCTTCATTCGGACTAATTGCGCTTTCTGATGACATCTTAAAAATGCTATTTCAGTGGGGTAAGTTCGGTTCCGGCGACGTTGAGATATGCTCGCCAATTCTAGCGATAAGTGCGCTTGGTATTCCATTTTACTCCATAGCCACATTCTCCTCGCGCTCCTTCCACTCAATTAAGGACACGCGCACGCCCGTAAAGATTGCATTCATAGCTTTTATTATAAATTTTGCGATATCACTTGCACTTATAAAGCCTTACGGGGCTCGCGGATTGGTTGCGGCAAATGTGGCCTCGGGAATCTTTCAGGCGGCGAGTTTGTTTTTGCTTTTCAATAAGCGGCGCGCATGCGAGAGAATATCGCTTGAAATTTTAAAAATCCTAGCAGCGGCAAGCGCCATGTTTGCCCTTGTTTACGCGCTAAAATCAAGCTTAAATTTCGACTATCTTTCAGACCCGAAGCTGCACTCTCTAATACTTTGCGCAATAGCAATTCCACTTGCAGTTGCATTTTACGCAGCTATTCTTTACACACTTAAATTCAGAGAATTTGCAACACTTAGAAACCTCTTAAAAAGGAAGGTCAAATGAATTCACGAGAGCTTTTCCACGCCGCAAGCGAAGGTAAAAAAACGCCTCGCGCACCTTTTTGGATTATGCGCCAAGCGGGTAGATACTTGCCGGAATACCGAAAGCTAAAGGAAAAATACGGCTTTTTAGAAATTGTAAAAACGCCCGAACTTGCGCTTGAAGTAGCACTCCAGCCCATGAGGCGCTTTGACTTCGACTGCGCCATAGTTTTTTCGGACATACTCGTAGTTTCCGAAGCCCTCGGTTTTAGCTACAACTTTAAAGACGGCGGCGGAATCGCACTTGAGCGCACCGTTAAAAGCGAAAGCGACGTAGAGAATATGCCGCCTGCCGAGATTGTCCGTGAAAAGCTAAAGTACGTGATAGACGCCATTAAACTTTTGCGAAGTGCTCTGCCCGACAAGGCAATTTTGGGCTTTTGTGCAAGCTCATTTACATTGGGCGCCTACATGTTTGAGGGAACTTCTAAAAACAATTTTGAGGGCTATAAAAATTTAGCAAAAAATGAGCCTAAAGTCTTTGAAAAGTTTTTAAATAAACTCGACGAAGCTCTGATTGAATATGTAAAGATGCAGGCTGAGGCCGGAATAGACGCGCTTCAAATTTTTGATTCAAACGCTTCGCTCTCTACATCGGGCGAATACGCAAATATGTCGGCTCTCCACAGCAAAAAGTTGACGGGTACCCTAAGAGAAAAAGATGTAAAGAGCATACTCTACGCAAAGGGAATGAACTTTAGATTTGAAGAACTTTTAAGCGCCGATGCCGACGTCTATTCTGTCGATTCCACCCGCACGCTAGCGGAGCTTAAAAATCTCTGCGGCAAGCGCTATGCACTTCAGGGAAATCTGAGCGAGGATTTGCTTGGTAAATCCTCGCCGCAGAGCGTGCGCGAAAAAACTTTTGAAATTCTAAACAGCCTAGAAGGCTCGCACATACTAAACCTCGGCCACGGCATAAAGCCCGACGCTAAAATCGAAAATGTGGAAGCCTTCGCAAACACCGCAAAGGAGTTTAAATATCTATGAGCAAACTTTCACAGCTTATATTAAAGTACGAGACAAGCGGCCCGCGCTACACTTCCTACCCCACCGCCCCGCACTTCTCGCCCTCGGAATCAAAGGACGCTCTAATAGAAAAGGCGCTTGAGAGCGACAAGGCAAAATCGCTTTACATACACATACCTTTTTGCAAGACGCTCTGCCTATTCTGCGGCTGCTCGTCGAGCGTATGCACGGAGCAAAAAAAGGCCGACGAATACTTGAGCCTCCTTGAAAGGGAGCTAAAAATATGGCAAGACCGCGGCTTTAAAAGATGCGTCTTAGAGCAAATTCACTTTGGGGGCGGAACTCCAAACTTTCTTTCGCCGGAGCAAATTTTAAGGCTTGGCGACATCATAAGAAGCTTTTTTGACATCTCAAAGACTTGCGAATTTTCCGTGGAGTTAGACCCGCGCACACTTACGCTTGAAAAGGTGCAAGCCTTCGCAAAAATTGGGATAAATCGCGCCTCGATAGGAGTTCAAGACACAAATCCAGAAGTTCAAAAGGCGATTCTTAGATTGCAGCCAAACGAGTTAAATAAGCAGGCCTTCGAGTGGCTTAGAAGATCGGGCATAGAGCATATAAATATAGATTTAATGTACGGACTTCCGCTGCAAGATTCCGAGAATTTTAAGCGCACAATTAAAGACGCGCTGGAGCTTAAGCCCGACAGAATCGCGCTCTTTAACTACGCCCACGTTCCATGGCTTAAGAGCGCCCAGAAAGCTCTGGAAAAATACCCCATGGCACAGGGCGAAGAAAAGGTGGCCCTCTTTGAAGAAGCTATGGAAGCCTTTGAAAATGCGGGCTTTGAATACATAGGCTTAGACCACTTTGCAAAGCCCGAAGACGAGCTTATAAAGGCTAGAAACGAAGGCTCGCTTCAGCGAAACTTTCAGGGTTACAGTACCCGCGCGGGGCTTGATACATTTGCGATAGGGCTAACCTCAATTTCGCAGACGCGCGACTCTTACAGGCAGAACGTAAAAATTTACAAGGATTATGAAAGCTCAATAAACGCGGGTTCCCTGCCCATAGAGCGCGGAATAATTTTAACACCCGAGGATTTGTTGAGAAGAGAGATAATAATGTCCATAATGTGCAATCTGAAGCTCGATTTTAAGAAAATAGAATCCAAGTACAATTTGGACTTTAAATCGACTTTTGAAAAGGCTCTGAAAAATCTCTCCGATTTTGAGCGCGACGGCTTGATTGAATTTGGCGAAGATTCGCTTTCTGTCACAAAACTCGGAAGGCTATTTTTAAGAAATATTGCCATGAACTTCGACGCGCGCATGGCGGGCGAGAAATCCAGATATTCAAAGACGCTTTAAACAGAAGCTATCCATTTTATATGCAAATTAAGCGCAAGCCGGAGTGGTTGAAAGTCGACTTAAAAAGCGGCTCGTCCTACAATTTTACGTCGAAAATTTTGAGCGACTTTTCGCTAACTACGGTTTGCACATCAGCCAAGTGCCCAAACCGCGGCGACTGTTGGGCGCGGAAATCCGCAGCCTTTATGATACTCGGCAAAAACTGCACACGCGCCTGCCGCTTCTGCGCCGTTGACCACTCTACGCCCCTTGCGCCCGACCCTCAAGAGGCAGAGCGCCTAGCAGCTGCAGTAAGAGCGCTGGGGCTAAAATATGTGACCATCACTTCCGTTACGCGCGACGACTTGCCCGACTTTGGCGCCGCCCACTGGGCGGGCGTAATTCGGGAGGTAAAGCGGCAAAATTCGGATTCAAAAATTGAAGTTTTAGTTCCGGATTTTTGCGGAGAAACTGCGCTTATCGACCTAGTCTTAAATGAAAAGCCCGACGTTTTTAACCACAACTTGGAAACCGTGCGCGAGCTTCAAAAGCCGATAAGGGGAAAGGCGGATTACGAAACTTCGCTCAAAGTTTTAGCGCACGCTGCGGCTAAAAATTTTAGAGTTAAAAGCGGGCTAATGCTGGGGCTTGGCGAAAGAGGCTCGCAAATAAAAGAAGCGCTTTCAGATTTAAGAAGCGCGGGCGTTAAAATTTTAAGCCTTGGGCAGTACATCTCTCCCTCCCCAAAACACGCGCCCATAGACCGCTGGGTAAGCCCCGAAGAGTTTAAAGATTGGAAGGCCTTTGCGCTTTCGATAGGCTTTGAAGAGGTAGAATCCGCCCCGCTTGTACGCTCATCTTACAGGCACTGAGTGCGGCTAAAAAATTAGCGGTTCAAAGCAGTTTTAAAAGTCGAAAAGCTCGCCCTGCTTGGGCTTTTCGGCGGGGATAAAATCCGAAAACTTTTCGCAAAAATCGTCGACTTTCTTGATGTAGTAGTCGGCATCGTAAGGCAGAGTTTTTGGATTGTAAAGCTCCACTGGGTAAGCGCGCTTCCAATCGGCACCCTTTGTAAGTTCTGCGTTTGAAATAAAGTAGGAGACTTTGTCGCCGACTTGCGGGCGCGGATTCATCTTTAATGCAGCCTCGGCAGATGCCCTCCTGCCCTTTCCGTTTAAGGCTATTAGCTTTTCGTAGTTTGCGCAGGAGCTGCTTAAAAATTCGCTCTTTGCAAGCTTTGAGATTTCCATCTTTCCGCTTTTTATTTTCTCTTTGAGCTGCTTTACAAGCTCTGAAATAGACTTGTCTGAAATTCCAAGCTCTATGTTTATAAGCTCGTTTGTAAGCTCCTTTAAAAAGCCCTCCATAGACCTGCTCTTTAGGGCGGAGCCCTTTACGATTACGCCGGAATCGCCGCAGAGCGCGTAGTTCTTTGCCTTGTAGCAAAACATAGATTTGTACGCCCCGTCAAACTCAAGCTCCACTCCCTTTGGCATATCCGCCCCAACCTTGCTCAGAAGCTCGCTGGGATTTGAAAAGTACTTGCCGCAAGAAATGTATATGCCGTCCGTATCAACTTCCAAAATTTCGCAGCCAAGCTTTGAAAAATCGGAGATTAAATTTGTTAGAATTTCCCTGCCCTTAGTAGTTATTTCGTCCGCCAATTTCGAATCGCCAAAGCGCGCTGTGGCAAGCCCCAAGTAGCCGTAGAAAGAATTTATTAAAATCTTAAAGCTGCTCTGGCGGGCGCTGTATTCGGCCTTCAAGTTCGGGTCTTTAGTTTCGCGCGCAAGGCGCTTGTATTCCAGCCTGTAAGCCCGCAAAGATTTTAGCTCCTCCAAAAAGACTTTCAAAAAATCATTTTTCGGGCACTTGCCTATCGCAAGCATCAAGCTCGGATAAAGCGAGGCAACGTCGTAGTGCAAGACGTTTTTAAACACTCCGCTTTTAAAGCTCTCTGAAAGCCCCCCTGAAACGAAATTCTGCGCCTGAGAAAGATAGGGCAACTTAGCCTTTGCGTGGTAATACTTCTCCAGAAATATGCTCTCGACCTTAACGCCCGTTCCGCGCAACATGCACTCCTGCAAGGTAAGCGGGAAATTCTGGACTTGCGCAAAGTAGGTGGGCAAGAGCCTATCGGCAAGCTCGCGAGTTTCGCGTATGTCGTCTAAGAGGTATTTTCTGAAAGTTTCGCGATCGCTTTTAAAGAAGTCTTGAATCTTATTTCCCTGAATGTAGGTGCGCTCGTCGGGCTTTGAAAAGCCGAAGTGAAGCGCCGCATTTTTTAGCGAATAAGACGAAAGCTCGCGCGCCGAAATATCGTAGAGCTGCAACAAAAGCAGCGTGTCAACAACCGTGCGCCCCGGGATGTCGCAGCGAGTGTAGTCGAAGTAGCGCTCGGCTATTTTTATGCGGCTTTGCCTGAAGGCGCAATCTCCGCCAAAGCGCCCCCAAGACATTGGAACTTTTAGCATTTTTGAGCGCTTTCTTATGTACTCCAAGTCGAACCTAAAAATATTGTGCCCCTCTATGGTATCGGGGTTTGACTCTACTATGTAGCGGCTCAAATCCTCCAAGAGTTTGCGCTCGGCCTCGTCCGAAAAATTATCAAGCTCAAATATTTTTGTATCACCGCCAAAGCCGATGCCAACGGCTATTATTCTGTCGTTTGGCCTCTCCGGATTTGAGAATCCGTATTCTGCGGCGGTCTCTATATCTAGCTGCATGCGCCTGAGCTCGTCGAAGCGAAGCCCTGCAAACATTCGCGCCTTATTTGCGAGTAAATACTGGTTTTCCAAGCTCGACAACTTTTCTATCGCAAGATCCTTTGGGCGGCTCTTTAGAAACTGATTGTAAGCCGCGATATTTTTAAATTCGACTAAGCGCGTAAGCTCCATGGAGTCGGGCCCACTGAGATTTAATATGCCCTCCGTGAGAGACTCGTCCACATATCCCTCTCCGGCCCACAAAAATGGCTTAAAAGGCAGAGTTTCTACAGAGGAATTGCCGCCAGAATCGCAAAAGGCAAGCTGCGCCTCGGAATTTTGCGATATCCAAACGCCACGGATTGATTTTAAGGTATTTTCGCTGCCTTTTGAATTGCTCATTTGCTCAAATATAAGGTATTATTGTCGCCGTAAAAGCTCCGGGAAAGTTCTAGAAATTTAAGCTTGCCCATTTTTGCTAGATTTTCAAACTAAATCGGGTATTTAGTCAAAATTATGGAAAAACCATGCATTATTTTATTGGGCGCACCCGGTAGCGGAAAGGGAACGCGAGCTCCCATACTTAGCGAGATTCTGGGTATACCTCAGATAGCAACAGGCGATCTTTTTAGAAAGAACCTCAAAGAAATGACGCCAATAGGCAAAATTGCCAAAAGCTACATAGATAAGGGCGAGCTTGTTCCGGATTCAGTCACGGCAGACATGCTTAAGCAGCGCCTGCAAGAGCCCGATGCCCAAAACGGTTTTCTATTAGACGGCTTCCCGCGCACAATAGTGCAAGCGGAGATGCTCGATAAAATTTTAGAGCAGCAAGATAGAAAAATTAACGCTGTTATGTACATTGATATGAGCGATGAAGAGATTATTAATAGGCTCTCCGGCAGGCTCATATGCTCAAAGTGCCAAACGCCCTATCACAAGACTAGCAACCCGCCAAAGGTGGAGGGAATTTGCGACAAGTGCGGCGGCAAGCTTGTAACTCGCCCGGACGACAATCCTGAAACCGTCAGAAACAGACTTAAGGTTTACCACGAATCCACATTCCCGCTAGTTGAATTTTACCAGAAACGCGGCTTGCTTTCGGAATTGGATGGAAAGACAAAAATTGCCGATTTGCGCGACGAAATTCTTGGGCTTTGCAAGAAGCTTGGCTTTGTAAAGTAATGAATATTCTTTGCATAGGCGATATTGTGGGGAAACCCGGGCGTCAGATTCTAACGGATTACCTCGCAAAGCTAAAGCAGCAGTATGATATCTCGCT
>OLIW01001157.1_pt1 | contig 25019 bp, 19 predicted proteins | sample 1601321 | NCBI WGS metagenome assembly OLIW01 (sample SAMEA2452114, study PRJEB22498) | human gut metagenome
GTTACCATACCATTTTCGAAATGAACCACCTTTATTAAAAGGAAACCATACACCATTAGATGCTTTAGCATCTGATAGTGATGAACAATTAAACCTTATTTTGTCTATTGAAACTTCTTCCCAAGTCCTTACATATTTATTATTATCGGTTGTAGATAATCCTTGACATAAGTTTGCAACTTGCCCAATACTCATTTCATCGAATGAGTTATATACATTTTTAGACACCCAGTATGCAATTGAACTTCCTGGAATCTTTCTGAAGTTTACTGCTGAAGAAATATATAAATTTGCATCTTTTAAGTATTCTATTTCTTTATTATTTTGAGAATTGAAATCTACAAGTCTTTTGAAAGTTGATTGATAATTAGTGATATTTACATTATCAAAAACAAATGCAGTTGTCTGTACAACTTCTCCACTAATATCTTCAAATGCTCTAGCACCTAAATGTGCCATATTAACAATAGTATTATCCTTCAATAACTTTTTCCTAAGTTTCTCGAAACTTGATAAAAACATCCATGAATGCATTGTAATCATCGCTTGATATGCATCTTTCTTAGTCAGTTCATGACATTTTTCAATAAATATCGCAAAAAAATCTGATTTTGAATTAGGATAATTTCTTTGCACATACTTTTTTTGGGCAGGAGAAGGTGGCATATAAGGTGGATTAGTAATTACAACATCATATTTATCTACTAATAATTTTGCCTGTCTTATTAAAGGCACCAATAGTTCATTTATTTCATCTATCTCAGTATCTGATATCATATTCTGATTCATAGAACTACTTTTTAAACTATTAAGATAACCTTCCAATTCTTCTAACTGTTCAAATGTACATGAAAGATTAATAATAGAACCTAATTCTTTTGCTTCTGAAAACTCATTTACAAGATAATGTGATAATTCAGCATACTCTCCTAAATAATGATCATACTCCTCTTTAAGTTCCCCCATAGGTTCCCTTATCTCTAGGATATTAACTTTTGTATCCTTTGATAATATTCTTCTGTTATAGCTTCTTGCTTTCATCATTAACGCAAAATATGCAAGATGGTAAGCACGTTCATCAATCTCTAATCCATAGATATTATTCTCTAGAATTGATTTAGCTGCATTTCTATCGGTATATCCACTATCTCTATAGATGTCCATTAACACATCAAATGCATATACTAGAATGTGACCAGAACCCATACATGGATCTATCACTTTAATATCTTCAGGTTTTAATTTTTCATGTTCTTCTCTTATCTTTTTCAACTGTTCAAGGACTTCTGGTTCCTGCTCAGCTTCTTCTAGATAATACTTCCATTTACTATGATCAAAATCAGGATGTCCATCCAACCACAATCTTCCTAATGAATTTTCAGTCATATAACGAACAATCCAGTCTGGTGTGAATAACTGTGTAACTGCTGGTATATCATCCTTAGTATAGTTCTTCTTTTTCATAACTATATCTTTTAGTTCAGAATTATAGTATTGATATAACCAACCAATAATCTGTACCTGATCATTCCAACTATCTTCATCAATATCTGTTATCATTCTACCTATAATGCTATCTTCTCTTAATAGATTATTAGGCATTAATAATGATTTATAATCACTGATTGAAGCAAACATATCAGGAAGATATTGATTCATATCATTACATAATGTAAGCAATAGATATTTATATAAGTCTTCCTGATTATTATGATCGATAAAATCAAATACCTTCTGTTTATCCAATCCATCTAATTCAATGTGGATTGCATCTGTTAATAATTCAGGTTTGAATTCATTATTCTCATTAGTAAATACTCTTACTTTCTGAGGAAGATAATTATTTACTTCCATATAACGAAGGGCTATAAAACGGTTAAACCAGGTATAGGCTACTTCTTCTATAACATGCTCAAATCCATGGTTATTAACTTCATCAATCAATTCATTAAGCTGTTTCTTCTCTTCATTCTCAAGAGGTCTTCCATGTACAGAATCTGTATTATAAGCAGGAGTATTGTCTGCTGTTACTTCATATTCGTAAGCTCTTTGAGTAACAAGTTTTATTAATTCAGTTCTTGCCCATACTGCATAGGTTTTAATTGCTGATTTATTCATACATAGACTCCTTCCTACTTAATCTTTATCTCTTCATCATCATTAATATAACTTAATAATCTATTTTTTATGTTTGCTACATAATGAGCTACATCTTCAGCACTAGATAAATTAGCCTGACCAAAGAATACTTCACGCTGTAGTTCACGCACCTGTCTCTTTCTCTTTTTTGAAGTTATAGGTTTATCATGCTTTGATACTTCTTTCTGATTAAGTACCTTATCCATATCCCTAATAATCTTATCTTTTAAGTTAATAATAGTATTCTTCTTTGCATCTAATGCAACTAAACCACTCATTCTATTAATTTCATCTTTTTTTGTATCAAATTGATCCTTAGCTGAAGCTAGTATATCTTTGAGTTTTACACTAGAATCAGCTTTATACTTTACTTCAGACATACAAGAATCTATTAAATTATTTAGTTCTTTCTTCTTTGAATCTACCACATGTAACTTTTCTTCTTCAATGATAGAAATGCAATCATTTAATTGAGGAATGCGATTATATCTAAAATTGTCAGTAATCTTAATGATGTCAGTTATTTGATCTACAGCCTCTCTTACTACTGGAATATCATATAAATAATCCCTTTCATAAGTAATCACATTTAGTCTTGTTTTAGATGCATTATCATATAATTTGATCTGTGTAGCATAGAAATTTTCTACATCTTCCATTGACTCTTTTGAGTCTAAAAGATCATCTCCTAATTCACAAACAGTGTTTACCAACGCAATATTGTCATCTTTAGCTAATAAGACTTTATTTACATAAGACAATGCTTCTTCTATCTCACTTGCACCTGGATGAACAGCTGAATCATTTTGTTTTTTCAATTCTTCAAGATGAATCTTTTCATTTTTAAAATGCTCCACAATATAAGCTACTAAACCATCCTCATCCGCAGGAATGTCCATAATATCAAAATAATCTTTTAAGATATCTTTTACTTGCTTCATTTTTCTAGCAGGTATAGTTTCTCTAATAGAAATATTTGTCTGTCCTATTTCACTCTTTTTACGTAAATAATCTACTAGATGGTAATCATTAGGCTGTATTGTTTGTCCAGAATGTTTTATAGTGACTCTTTGTGCCTGAATAAGTCTTGCGACAATTGCTGCAATATCTATTTCTTTCCAGCCATAAGGAATAGATTGATATCTACCCTGAAGTGTTGCCATAGAAACAGGCATTTTTTGTTCATACTTTGTTTCTAAATAACTATAAACATTATCACAAGCAGCCTGATTGGCTTCCATTCCTTCCATTCCTACATTACCATTCAAAATAGTACGAATGTCTGCATCATTACTTACTGGTTCTTCTATATCAGTAATATGATCATATGTATGTTCTACTAATGTTTCTAATGCATTATCTAACACACTCTTTGCATTATTACCACTAATATTTTTTTGTTCTCCATCTATATAGAACATTCCATGTAAAATGGCATCACTAATATGTTCTTTTGCATCTCCTATTAGTCTACGTGCTTCTTTCTGTTTTAAATTAATTATAGTCTGAGTTGATTCAGCTAACTGACTCACATTCTTCTGACGTATATACTTTTCAATCTTTAAGGCATTTTCAATATCACTAAAGATTGAATATTCTTCAGATAATTTGCAGATAGCTTCATATTCTTTTGATTCTGTAATTAATCTTAATTCACTTGAATCATCATTTGCTTCAGTAACGAACTTAAGCTTCATTTCACCATTAGAATTACCATGATTCTGATTATCTACAGACTTAATAAAATCAAAATCATAGTTATAACCATTCTTTGTATATCTATACTTTTTAGTAGTATAGATATCATCAAAGATAATTGTACAAACTTTGCTGATTACATTTGCAGCATCAATACTCTGATTATTGATTTCACGTGCAATATCTTGTTCTTCATCTGTTAAGAACTGATAAATTTCTCCATTACGACCAATATAATTATGTCTCTGGAGACGGTCTAAAGATTCAATAACCTGTTGTCTTAATTCAATCTTATCTACATTAATAGAATCAGCCATTAAGATTGTAAGGTTCTCAATATTAGACTTAATATCATCAATATAACGAACTAAATATAAAAGCTTTAATAAATCAACATCTTCTACAGTTAATCCATTACCTTCTTTAGCTGCTTTCTCAGCACGTTCCATAACAGAACGTACAGAAGTATCCAAGAAACTATGTAATGTATCATAGAAAGCATACATTGGCACTAAAGTTAATTCATTCTTATCTTTAATACGCTGTGCAGATTCCTGGAATCCATTCAACATAGATCTTTCACCACTAGATTGGTGTTTACCTGCATGACCATGTTTACGTATTTCATTAAATACTTTCTGCATGATAATAAACTGATAAGGTACAAAAGGGAAAACACGTGCAAATTCATCTTCAGAACTATATCCCTTTAAATCCTTAACTTCTGTATCAAAAGTATATAAATTACTTAATACATTCTCATTGTTTTCATATACATTATCTAAAACAGTATTTGCTTCATCTGTTTTTGTTAGTAAACGTTTTTCAATAACTTCACCTACAGATGAAGAAGTTAAACTTAAACGAATAGCAAAACGTGCCATGATACGTGAAAACTCATCTTGACGTAGTTTAATAGACATATCATCAAGTGCTTCCTGTCCTGTTGCCATAACCCATACCTGACCACGGCATTTACTACCTAATAATTCAACAATTGTTTGTAAATTTAATAGCATGTCACTACTTTCACCAATATATTGACCTGCTTCATCGATCATGAATAATAAACGGAAACCTTTTGGTTTAGAATCAACATATTCTTTAACTTCTTTTACAAACTGTTCTGGTGTTACATTTGTAATTTCATCTATTTCCATCCAATGTTCTGCACTTGTTTCATTCATCACACCAGTTTGAACCAAAGCTTCAATGACATCTGTATCAAAGAATATATACTCAGATCTTGCCGCTTCCCAGCTATCACCATGAATGCTTTCAAAAGCCTCTTTGAATGCATCCATCTTACCTTTTTTAATAATGTACTGTTCTAGTTTAGCAAGTTTTAAATCATCACCATATAAACCAATATGATCATAGAAAACTTTATAGAAAACCTGTAATACAGAAGTCTTATCTTTTCTAATAGAGCTCTTAGCATCAATATTGAATAAGATAGTTTCTGTAGGATTCTGTACACATTTTTGAACATTCATAAAAGCCAGTGGGTCATCAAACTTCTCTTCAAAGTAATCCACTGTTTTCTTTCCATTAATATCTTTATTCTCTAATAAGTAAGATAACATCTTTAGGAAGTGTGATTTACCACTTCCAAAGAACCCTGTAATCCATACACCAACATTATTAGTAGGCTCATCAAAAGATTCACTATATTCATTAAAGAACTTAGCAAAATGTTTCTTTAATTCTGTTGTAACTACATATTCTTTAACTTCTTGTTCTACTACACTTTCTTGTTCCTGTTCTACCTGAACTACACCATTTATTGTACGTTCAATATTTTCTTCAAACATCTCTCTGATCATACTCTTGTCTCCCTTAAATCATATTAAATGCTCTATAGTATTCATTAGACTTTAACTTGTTAAATAGTTTTACATAATGTCCATCAAATGTACCTGGATATAAAACTACGATTGGTTTCTTATTGAAATTCTCTTGTAATGCATTTAATAATGCATGTACACGCATAAATGGGAATACCTTCCCAACACCTGTAATGAGTAATAAATCATTACTATCAACAAAAATATCTACGATTTTCTTAGCAAACACTTCTGATTTACATGTTTTTTCAAACTGTCTTTCTAAGAAGTCTTTGCCTTTTCTTTGTTCTAATTGTGGAACACGATCAAGTATTCTTTTATCTTCACAAATAGAAAGAAAAGTTTCATATAAATCTACTATTTGTACATTACATGTTAGATCATCATTAGATAAGTGTTCTGTAAAATAACGTACAGCCATTTCTTCTTTCACGTTATAACAAAACATTCTAATATTTACTTCATTACTTAATCCTTTTCCTTGAAGAAAATCATCTTCCTGTATTGTTTTCTTTAAATTATCCAATCTCTCTGTAATATTAGACATAATGACCTCCCTACATACATCCAAATGCAATTAATGCATTTGGATTTTGTGTATGCTCAATAATATCTTTTAATTCAGGATCTAATAAAATATGATTCAATTCCTGTGATCTAGCATTATCTAAATATCCTGCTTCAACTAAACTTTTCTTTAATACCTGTTTGCACTTATTAACAGTAGAAGCTACTGTTTCATTTTGTTCTTGTAACTGAGTAAAGAATGAATTTAAATCCACCTTACTAAAAGAAGTATTCTTTGTTCTATATTTTTCACCTACTACATTAATCATGAATTCCCACACAAGACGATAGTAATTCATCATTAAGAATAGGCATGCCTGTTTAGCTGTATCACTAGATCCTTTTGAAACTAATTCAACAAGTTCTTTACTATCTGCTTCTTTAAATCTGTTCAAACATACTTGGGCAATATTCTTTATCATTCTCTCTGTTGGATACTGAAAAAGATTATTAGTTGCTATTTCTTCTATAATCTCTTCTTCACTTTTTCCTTCTGATAAGAGGCTTGCTACAATACGCATTTCATTAAACAAAAATTGTTCTCTTGTAATTGTTCTATAAGGTGTATTAATATTCATCTTTTAGTCTCCTATTCATGTTATAAGAATCAAATTTAATCCTTTATTTTTGCATAAAATAATATTTTAGGTTATAAAACCCCATAATTATCATTATACGCTAAATAGGTGTAAACTTGAATACACATTTTCCTCCTCTACCTTAATTATCACTTATTATTTTACTCTTTTATTTTTATGTATGCTGTTAGTAACTCTTCTATAACTGACTATATTAGGCGTTAATATAAATAATTACATTTTTTATCCATACAACGCAAAAAGAACGGCTTGAACCGTTCTAGCATTACATTAACAATGGATAGGAAAATATATCCTCTCCAGCTTTCCTATACTTATATGGGCATAATTCTCATACAGTTTTACAATTTAAATTATATCAATATTTTATTACCGTCATTTTTTGAAAATTCATCAGTGTTGATACTATTAATACAAACATCCTTCTTCATAAACTTCCCATTCTCTCCACTCTTCTGCAAACAGGTTCCTACCGCATTCTAACGAACGTTGGCATCTATACAAAAAAGTATTCTTTTCTTCCATCAAGCAAAAATAATGTTTACCTGTATCAGGATCATAGGCAAGCATTCCATCTGGTTCCGTAAAGCATAATCCTTCCTTTGTCCCAAATACATCATCATAAACCTGCATACATTCAAGATCTACGTGATTATAAGTTTCAACTGTATTTTGTTTTCTCTTTTTCCTTTTCATACACCTGAACCGTCACTTTCTCAAGAATCTTACTTTCCATTTAATAGTCTATTGACTTTTTCTACAGAAAGCACACAAACATTATGATGTAGAATCTTACAAATTATAATAAATACTAATTCTAATACATGTCTACATCTGCAATTACTTCACTTTGGTAATTTTCAATTTCATAAAACTTATAATCACAGCCTTCAAGAAAATTTATTATTGATTTACAATACGTATATACATTACTTAAATCAACTTTTTTATTATCAAATCGATATTCTAAATTGTATCCTGTAGGATAACGAAACTGATCTCCTTTTTTATCTAGTACATTAATTTCATCAAATAGTTCTTCAACAATTTCAACAATCTTTAAATCTTCGCCAGAATCATTTGCATACTTAACAAGTACTGGTTTAATATTTTTCCATAAGTCTTTTTTAACATCATGACTTTTTCGTTTAGACAAAGACTTTTTTCCTATTTCAATTTCACAAATACTATTATAAAGCAATCTCTTTAAACATAGTTCAATCGTATTTCTAAACATAAACAAAATAGGATAGAATTTAATATCATTGGAAATATCTTGATTATTATAAACATAATCTATCACCATATTATATCCCAATATTCTATTATAAAATCCTTCATCTTCATCCTCTTGCCATAGCCAACAATTTCCAATCCCCTGTGATGCAAAAACAAAGAATTCAGGTTTAAACTTACAGTCAAATTTAACCTCTTCAGAAACGACCCCTTTGTCAATACATTTCTTTATTAAAGCAAATGCTTGTAATAAGTTGTTAGTAACTTCTACAATATCCAAAAATTTACCATTGTATTTTTCAAGAAAATCATTTTCAAAAGGGAATCTGAACATATCTGATTTTTCATCTATCTTCACTAATGATTGCAAATATTTCCTTAGCCAATCACTCTCATCTTTAGTTAAAAAATTTTCACTACTCTTATACATATATTGATCAAACAGTTCAGAAACATTATGTTTGTAAGAACAGAAGGTATTTTGTATATCTTCATTGTCTGGTAAAACTCTACAAAATAAGGCCTTTAATTCAAGTTCTATACTGTGGCGTATCAAGAAAACGCCAGTTAAAAACCACTTATCCAATTTTACAATATCATCTTTATCCTCTTCAATCACAGCCATAATAACTTTATACCCACACTCATAAAACTGATAAGCAAGTTTTTTATAATCTTCAAAACAATTACGACTCCACTTAATATTCACAGACATCTCTTCGTTGTTAATTTTCCAAAAATCCATATTCTCCGAAGGCCATTCAAACAAATAATCATCCATATTACCCACCTCCATAATATCTACTCAATTACTCAAAATAATTTTTTCCGACTATTCCTTAATCTTCATAACAGTACAGTCCTCATCTATTTGTTGATTTTTTCGAATAACATTACCCTCTTTAACCTCATTCATATTTCAAATAGAACTCCTTAACAATCCTATCAAACTTCTCTGGATCCTCTTTATATAAGTCATATACCTCTCGAAAAATCTTACTACTATTTTTCAAACCCTCTTTACCACCAGTCACAATATAATGAATAGTTGCTACTTGCATAGATAATCCTGTTACATTCCTAAACTTATCATCTACTATCCATCCTTTTAATTTTGCTCTCTTATTTAAAATCTCAGACAATTGTTTTAGTTTATCCTTATCAATACTTAAAGTTTGACCAGATTTAAAATACAAATCGTATAATGCAACTGCCTCTTCTAAATCCCAATTAATTCTTTTCACTCCTGAAATCTCCTAAGTATCAACAATTCTTCTTTTGATGTCATTTATTACAATTATATACCTATTCCAATCTTTTTGTATCTCCTAACCATTCGACAACAACTATTATTAGGCGTCATTATAAAATGTTTAAATTTCTTTTACACCATTCCTATTTCTCTTCTAACTTTCCCCATACTACAGCTTAATTTTTATAGTTATAATTTTCGTTGACATGAAAAAAGACCACTAGATTTCTCGAGTAACTAAATAGACTTGGGGTTTACTCAAGCTTTGAAAAAGTCAGGGGTATGAACTCCTGGCTTTGCTTTTATGCTGTCAACTTTTTAGGGGCAGTTTTCTGCTATCTGTTTTGTTTATTTCATAAATCATTTATCATGTTCTTAAGGTCAAATAAATCTATAGAAAGAAAAAAAGGATAAGCATCGAAAGTTTGGCGACCGAGATGCTTATCCTGTCCAATAAGAACACTATGATAATAATAAAACTTTCATCTAAAATCAAGCATATTACTGAAAATCAATATAAAAAGATTATTCAATCCCTGAACTTCGATGAACTATCATGCCCTAAATGTAATTCCAAAGGTCTTCGTGCACATGCATCTTATAGTCGCTATGTTGACATCTTTAAACGTAGTCATAAAGTCACAATACAAAGATTAAGATGTCCTGAATGCGGATCTACTCATGCAGTCCTCATTGAGGATATGATTCCTTATTCCATTGCTTCTTATAGCTTGATTGTTGAGGTTATAGCTGACATGGACTTTCTTGAATCTTCTCATGCCGCTTATCTTAAAGATAAGTATCTGAATTATCCCTTTGATTATGATTCATTCTGTAAATTGAATACCAGAAAAAATTGCCTTAATTTTTTATGCTGTTTCACATAACTTTTATATAGTACAGCTCTTTTTATTGATATTCTTTCATTATAAAAACGAAAGGAGCTGTACTATACATGAAAACTAGTAATAATTCTCCAGCTGACAATGAAGTCGCTGAAAACGATACCCCTAATGCGCTCATTTCCGATAATGATCTGCTAAAGTTCTTTAATCTGGAAAGAGAGAATGTTCAGGATTTCTCCATCACCCGCAGAAAGGACGGAATGTACGTTAATATCACGCTTAATAAGACCTGGGTTCAGTGTCCTGTATGCGGGCATATGACAAGCAGGGTGAAGGACTACACGGATAAGAAGATAACCCATTCCGTTCTGAGCATCACTAGCTGCTATATCATCTATCATGCAAGGAGATACGAGTGTCCCCACTGCAAGAAGACATTCTATGAAAATAATCCCTTCACTTTTGGAGGAAGACTCTCTGTAGCTACTGTATTCAATGTTCTCAGAGATCTCAAGGCTCCAAATGCAACCTTTACTGATGTCGCTAGAAGATACGGCATATCCGCTACATCTGTTATTAATATTTTCGACAAACATGTCCACATCTCCAGAAGACAGCTTCCTGAATGCCTGGCTCTGGATGAAGTATACGCCTTCAAGTCTCATGACAGTGATTATGTATGTGTAATCATGGATTACCTGGACAAGAAGATTGTGGATGTACTTCCATCCAGACGCAAATACAACCTGCTGAATTATTTCATGCTCATTCCCCTGGAGGAGCGTAAGAAAGTGAAATATGTCTCATTTGACATGTGGGAAACATATCGAATCGTCGTAAAACATGTTTTTCCCGATGCATGTTGTATAACTGACCACTTTCACGTGATCCAGGAATTAACTCGCAGGGTTGATAGAGTAAGAATCCGCGTTCAGAACAGATTCAGAAAGACTATTAACACCCTTAAACCAAAGAAAAATAATAAAACTATAACCTCCGAAGAACTAATAGAACTCGAAGAAGCATCCAGATACTATTATGTATTAAAAAAATTCAATTGGCTGCTTGCTTCAACCAACAAAAAAATATTAGATGTCAACGTTGAAAGAAGATTCAATCATAGACTGAATAGATATCTCAATTACAGTGAAATACTAGCTTATATGCTGGCTATTGATGATGAACTTGAGGAAGCATTCTATCTAAGGAATGATGTTACCTATTTCTATGATCACTGCACTTATGACACTGCAAAGAAACAGCTTGAGAAGATCATAATTGATTTTAGAAGCAGCACCGTTGCAGAGATGAGCCCTTTTGCGAATACTCTTACCAACTGGAAAAAAGAGATCATCAACAGTTTTATAATTGTGGATGACAAGGCAAACAGAAAGATGAATACTGCCATCGTTGAAAACAGAAACAAGTCCATCAAGCTCCTCAAGCATGCCTCAAACGGCTATTTGAACTGGGAGAGATTTCGCAATCGTATCCTTTATACATTAAACGAGGATACAACCTTCTATTACACAAGTATCAGAAAGGATGGTAAATAATATGAGTAAGGTATTTAGACTTATTGTTGATGAGGATAATGAACCAGTAATACTTGAGGAAGATGAAGTTTTAGAAGATATACTTGTTCGTCTGGAGTCTATTTCTCACCAAATTGATGATATTCAGTTTTCTCTAATGAAAAATAACGATGAAGACTCATCGTTAGATTTAGATATTTCTGAAATAGACTTCTAGACTATAAAGAAATAAGGGGTGAGATTCACCCCTTACTGCGTGATAATTAAAATTTAGGAAACCCCTAGTTATTTTAAATTACCTATACAACCCCCGTCACTTAATTAGTTTGTTTTCTTTTCAGCTTCTTTAGCTTCTTGTTCAGCTTTTTCTACATCAAAGATTTTCTTCTCAGTATCAATCTTCTTACCATCACACATAGCGTTGATGTATTTAGAATTTAATTCAATACTATCTTCATCTGGGATACTATACCATAACTTAGTCTTAGGCATTGAGTAACCACCAGTCTGCATCACACCTTCACCCTTAAGGAATGATTTCTGGAAATCCCATTTAATATTGTCATCTAACTGCTTATTAACTAAAGCTCTAATGCTTGAAGATGGCATATTAGTAGTAAATGTATCTTTGATAGAATCTAAGATTTCACTATAGTTAGTTAAGATCTTTGGAGATACTGCTTTCTTGATAATAGCCTGTAATACTGCCTGCTGGTTTTCAGTTCTATGCTGGTCACCAGACTGATATGTATAACGTTCTCTTGCGAATGCAAGGGCCATACGTCCATTCATATGTACATTTCCCTTAGGAATCTTAATACCATGATCTGTATAAGGAATAAATGCCTTATCAGAATAAATATCAATACCACCTAACGCATCAACTAACTGGATAACTGACTGGAAATCAACTCTTGCATAGAAATCAATGTTGATGTCTAAGAAATCTTCAATAGTCTTTATACTATTTTCTGTTCCACCATATAAAGCAGAATGAGTTAATTTATCTTTCTTACCACAGTTTGCAAGTTTTACATAATAGTCTCTAGGAATACTTGTCATTAACATCTGACCATTGTTTGGATTAATAGTTACTAATAGGTTAACGTCTGAACGGCTGTTTTCATTTACACCACCACGAGAGTCAACACCACTAATATAACATACGAATGGCTTCTTAGTTACATTAACATCAGAAGCAGTATTTTCTACTTCTTCTACAATCTTTTCCTGCCATAATACTTTAGTCTTTGATTCAAAGTTACTATAAGTTTCTTTGATCATTTCACGATAGCTTTCATTTAATAGGATTGCATCACAATCACCACTATATAAGTCTGATGCAAGCTTCGCATTATCATCTTCACCATTACCATGGAAACTGATCTGTTTCTGTAGTTTTTCTTTTACCTGCATCGCTTTCTTTTTATCGTTTGCGTAGTAATCGATTGTTTTTCCTTTTAATGAAGAAACATTCTTATAACCACTGCTTTTTAATACTACTAAAGAATAAGTAGTTGTTTCAGTACCTACATTAGTAAGAGATGAAAGGAATGAATCACCTTTGATAATCTTACTAGTACCAAATACCATTGCGATACTTAATAAAAGAGACACTATTTTACCAATTAAAGGTCTTGCAACTTTTTTCTTCTTTGATGGCATAGTCAATAAGAACATGAATAGCCATAATACTACTAATACCGCGAATGCTGCCATTAAATACTTTGTAGGTAAGATTCCAATCTTAACTACGAAGAATGCAAGCACTGCAGATACAACAGCCTGGATACCTAGGACCAAGGCACGTGATGTAATAAACTTCATAACTACCTCCTAATATTCGGTTCATTCGTCATTATACTCGTAAATGAAAAAATGAAAACCTTTAAGGTCATAATTACACAAAAATTACATATCATCTTCATAAACGAGTAAAATATGACTATTTATTCAAGTCTTTTTTGATTCTAGTTGTACTGATTTCAGGAGTTCTAGGTAAGTATACTACTTCTGCACCTTCTTCTTCTAAGAAGTCAAACTGACCTTTCCAGTCATCTCCCATGACAAATGTATCAACATGATATTCATGAACATCTTTACGTTTCTGATCCCATGCACATTCAGGAATAACTAAATCTACATATCTAACTGATTCTAGTAACTGTTTTCTCTGTTCATAAGTAAAGTAACACTTCTTCTGTTTTTCATTCCAGTTGAATTCATCTGTTGATAAACCAACGATTAAGTAATCACCTAATTCTTTAGCTCTTCTTAATAAGTTAATATGACCGTAATGTAATAAGTCAAAAGTCCCATAAGTAATAACTCTCTTCATTCCACTTTTCCTCGTCTTTCTTAATACTGACTCTTCAAATACATCATTAATAGATGGAAGAGGTGTTTCTGATTTTAAATCTCTCTGTAATAATGCATTGACTGCATCCTTTGGATTCAAGCCTTCATTAACGATTTTATTGACAGTCATTACAATAGGCATATCCACTTTATAAGTTTCTGCAAGCTGAACAGCTGCAGGTAATGCATTAATACCTTCTACAACCATTCCTACTTTCTTAACTGCCTCTGCTGATGTCTTACCTTCACCAATCAAATGACCTGCCTGGTTGTTTCTACTGAATTCACTTGTACAAGTCACAATCAAGTCACCCATACCAGTTAAACCACTAAATGTATGTGGTGTACAGCCAATTCTACCACCAAGTCTCTCCATTTCTGCAAGACCTCTTGTAATTAAAGCTGCACGGGCATTATCACCATAACCTAAGCCACCAGAAATACCAGCAGCTAACGCAATAATATTCTTTAATGCACCACAGATTTCAATTCCTTTCACATCGTTATTTGTATACACACGCATAAAAGGACTACTAAAGAACTTCTGTACATATTTAGCCGCATCTAGATTCTTACATGCTGATACAATGGCAGTAGGTAATCCTCTTGCCACTTCTTCTGCATGAGTAGGACCAGATAATGCGACAAAATGTAATGTGTCATTATCAAGTACATCTTCAATAACTTCAGTTAAAGTCATGAATGTATCTGCTTCAATACCTTTCGCAACATCCACAATAATCTGATTGTCTTTAATGTAAGGTTTAGCCTTTTCAGCTGTGCTTCTTACAAATACAGAAGGTACCGCAAACATAATAATATTCTGATTAGTACATGCTTCTTCTATATCTGTTGTATAACGAATAGTTTCAGGAAAATCAACACCAGGAAGTTTTGGATGTGTATGTGTTGTGCTTAACTGTTCCACTTCCTGTGGAAGGGCAGACCACACTGTTACTTCCTTATCACAATTAGCCAGCATTCTTGCAAGAGCCATACCCCAAGTACCAGCTCCTAAAATACCGATTCTCTGTTTATCAGGCATATCTCTGATTTCCTCCTTCATATGAATATAATTATTTTACATCATTCATATTCATTAGTCATTACAATAAAAGTATACCCTTTATTGTTTTATAAGTCAAAAAGCGCAATTATGCGCTTTTATGTTTTAACTTACTAAAGATTTGTGTCAATATTTCAATGACAAGTTTTTCTTTCATGATAATGAGTACAAGACCATATACACCAAAGAACAAGATAGCTGAAATAACGAGTGTAATGAATACATGTAAATTTAATGCAGTCACCCAGAAAGATGCAAGTGATGCAATAATAATCGCAAGAATAATCTTTAAGTATTTAATATCACTAAAGGCTGTTTTGATTTCATTCTTTAACGCAATACACTGTACGACCATAACCGCAAATTCTGCAAGTAATGTACCAATTGCAGCACCACTTGATTGATACACTGGAATCAATAATGCATTAACCACTAAGTCAATGACTGCACCAACTATTTCAGATACAAGTACAGCTTTTTCATATCCTAATGGGACAAGAATTTGAATACCTAAGATATTTGTAATACCAATAAGGAGTAGGGTAGGCATGATAAGCTGCATAGGTACAACTGCTGGCGCAAAGGCATCACCTGATAAAAAGAAGATACCCTGTTTTGCGAAGAGAATGAAATAAATCATCATTGGGGATGCAATAATGAATACGAAATTTAATGCTTTTCTACTTAGTTTCTGAAATTCATCCATCTGCTGGTGTTCAATATAATAAGCCGCTCTAGGAAGTAATACAGTACCTAGTGAAGTAACGATAGATACTAAAATATTCTTAATCTTAACAGCTGCACCATAGTAACCAACATCTGCATTAGTAGCCATGAAACCTAACATAACTGAATCTAGATTAGTATAGATTGTAGTTGCACAGCTCATCGCAAAGAAGATAGCGACTGGCTTGAAATGTCTCTTGAAATTATAATGTCCAACTGGTTTTAAACCAATATACTTGTGGGCATTTAATAAGTTAAGAATAAATGAAGCACTTGCTGCAAATACTGTAATACCCGCATACATGACATAATCGTTCTTTGAACGAACTAGCAAGAACATCGCAATAAGTCCAATAAACTTGAAGATAATAGAACGGATAGTAATATATGTATATTGTTCTAAAGCTTTATAGAGCCATTCCATACCTATTGTAGTAAGTAGGATAGTACTACTAGTAATCACATACAACATCTTATCAGATGCAAGCTTTGGAACTGCGAATAACGCAATAATAAATGCAACATAAGAGATTACAGTCATGACAAGATTTATAATTAATAATTCTTGTGTTGTTCTTGTGAGTTTTTCATGATCATCTCTTACCTGTGCACATACTTTAATACCATATGTCGGAATACCTAACTGTGCAAACATTGAGAAATAAGTAATCAATGATGTCGCAAAGTTAACCTGACCTGTTCCTGTAGGCCCTAATACTCTCGATACATATGGGAATGTAATAAGTGGGAATATGAATGAAGACATTGTAAGTAATGCATTCATAATGAAATTCAATTTAAGTGATTTCTGCTTTTTCATACAAGACCTCTCTTTCCTTGTGCAAAAACGGAATCATTATAAATCAAAATATATAAAAGTTGAAGATAATTAATTAGTTTGTAATAAAATATCTTGTACTACCTTTGCTTCTAAATCGATATCATAATGATTATTTATAAAATCTTCTCTATTTAAACATTTATTAGTTTTTGAAAAGGCTTCTATGCTATCTACCCATTCATTAATATTACTATCTTCAATACCCAAAGCATCTACTGCTTTATTCACAACAGCTTCTTTAGGAATAGTATCAGAAATAACACAAGGTAATCCATTTGCTTCTGCTTCTACTAATGAAAGTCCTAATCCCTCAAAACGAGAAGGGAAGCAGAAAATATCCATTGCTTGTAAATAATCATTCACATTACTTACTACACCAGGTAATATGACTGAATTTTGAAGATGATACTCATTAATCATATCTTGAATCATCTTCATATTTTCACCCTGTCCAATTAATATTAGCTTATATTTATTTGGATATCTTTGATTTAATTCATTCATTACTTTAAGTAAAAATTCCTGATTCTTTTGATAATGAAATCTACCATCATGTCCAAGTAAAATTTCATTAGAAATATTCAATTTACTTCTATAATCTTTTCTTACTTTATCACTAGGTGCAAAATAGTCTAAATCAATCGCATTATAAATAACTCTATAATTTGGAAGTTCTTTACTAGCTTTTCCAAAGAACCATAAATCAGAATCCTGATTACAAGTCCAAAAATCTGTTGCATACTTAAATACTTTTCTTTGATGATATTTGTGAAGTAGATTTCTTAAAAAAGAATCTCCACCATTTGCCGCATTATGACAATGTATAATTCTCTTAGGAATATGATATTTTTTTGCATATAGTAAATAATCAATATTTGATAAAGAACATGTATTAAACCATAATGCACAATATTTATCAGCATTGTTTTCGAAGAAATCTTTCATATCATGTTTATATTGTTTCAAATTTTTACTTCTAGCACAAATATTATGTATTACTCCACCTAATCCTCTTATCTCATCTTCATATGCAACTTTTTCTGTATTACAAAGAAATTCAAATTGTAAAACTGAACGATCAATGTGTCTATAATAATTCATGATGACACTTTCCATACCGCCCGGATTATCAGTCATCCCAAAAACTAAAACTTTTTTCATCATACGTCACCTCACACATATATGTATATATTATAAGTCTATATATAGAAAAAAGGAATTATTCAAATTCCTTTTTAACTCTGTCTAATGCAGCTGCGATAACTGCATCCATATCATAATACTTATATTCTCCTAGTCTTCCACCAAAGATCACTTTAGTTTCTGCTTCTCCTAGCTTCTTATATTCTGCATATAAGGCACCATTCTTTTCATCATTGACTGGATAGTATGGTTCATCTCCTAGCTTCCATTCAGAGCTGTATTCTCTACTGATAACAGTCTTTGGCTGTGTACCGAATTCAAACCATTTATGTTCAATGATTCTTGTCCAAGGTGTTTCGGCATCTGTATAGTTTACTGCCGCATTTCCCTGGAAATTTGGCTTATCTAATACTTCTGTTTCAAATCTGACTGATCTGTATTCTAGTGTTCCTAGCTTATAGTTGAAGTATGCATCGATAGGTCCTGTATAAACAACCTTATCTGCTAAGCTATCTAGTTCTTCCTTGTTTTCTAGATAATCTGTATTCAATCTTACTTCAATACCTTTAAGCATGTTTTCTACCATCTTTGTATATCCACCCATTGGAATACCCTGATATAACGCATTGAAATAGTTATTATCAAAAGTAAGTCTTACTGGTAATCTCTTGATGATGAATGATGGAAGTTCATTACATGGTCTTCCCCATTGCTTTTCTGTATAGCCTTTAATGAGCTTTTCATAGATATCTCTACCAACTAATGAAATAGCCTGTTCTTCAAGGTTCTTTGGTTCTCCCTTGATTTCCTGTCTCTGTTCTTCAATCTTGGCAGCTGCTTCTTCTGGAGTCACTACTCCCCACATCTTATTGAATGTATACATATTGAATGGAAGAGAATAAAGTTCTCCCTTATAGTTTGCAACTGGTGAGTTAGTGAATCTATTGAACTCTGCAAACTGAGTAATATACTGCCATACTTCCTTATTATTTGTATGGAAGATATGTGCACCATACTTATGTACATTGATGCCTTCTACTTCTTCTGTATAGATGTTTCCGGCAATATTAGGTCTCTTATCAATGACAAGAACCTTCTTTCCTCTCTTATTGGCTTCATGCGCAAAGATTGCACCATAAAGACCTGATCCTACTACTAGATAATCATATTTACTCATCTAAGTGTCCTCCTTGGTTAAATAGTAAATCATTTAATACTGGTATAATTGTGAAACAGAATATTGAAAATGTAATTGAAGTAATTCTAGGATTCAATAAACTGAACGTTGTAGTAATAAATGCAATGAACAACAATCCGTCCTTCTTATTCTTATAAAGATACCAGATTACTGCTGCTAAAATAATAAAGAATGAAATATAGAAAATCCATCCATTTTCAAATAAGAGTCTCATATATTCATTATCAATGAAATTGCTTCGAATAATACTATATTCTTTTGCATTATCTAATGAATAACCAACCAAATCTATATTACTTCCAAACAAACTATATCCTGATCTTTTAAAGTTATAAAATGTCTGATAAAGTCTGTTAGATAATACATTATTCAACTTTGAAAAAGCCTTAAATAGAAAACTATTGATGTTAGCATGATTAAATACATAGCCAAACATATTTACAATCGCAAAACTTCCAATTGGATAAAGAATGAATAATGATGAAAACAACTTTTTTACGACATCAACCAACTTCTCTATCTTTTTAGTAAAGTTAAACTTATTTAATACTAAACAAAATACTATTAATTCTGATACTAAGAATTCTGTTCTAGAGTTTGTTACAAAATAAGTAAATAACACTAATAACTGATATACACCAATTTCCTTAAAATCAACTTTAAATCTGCATCTATATGACGCATGAAGTATATAAAACAAAACTAATTGCGCTAAATAAGTCGGATATCCAAATCCTAAGGAATGACGTGCTGTTCCATCAACTCTCATATTAACGTAGTCGTACAATATACCAAATGAGCATAATGTAATAAATAAAACCATTACTAGAAACTGCATATTAGTAACTGAATCAACCATAGAATCAAAATCAAAACATGCAGCATAACATAATGCGAGCAATAAGAATATCAACGTTTTGTTTTTTGTTAAAACAAAATTAATCACTATACTTATTACTGCAACTAAAGACAAACCAAATAATACCCATTGTTTTGAATTAAATGATTTGATTTTATTGATATATTCACCAATGTCAAGTTTTATTAATCTGCTGAATATAATAAATATAAAATATAGATAACACAAATATCTTAACAGTTTAATTAACACAACTGCTTTTGGAAAACTATGACTTACAGTAGATAAATCTAACCATAATGTAAAATAATAAAGACCAAACATCAACATACCAAAATTAGAAGTTTGTATTTTATGCAATAAACCTTTTTCTTTCAAATTACGCTCCCCCTCATTAACGCATGCTCATATATCTAAAACTATATGGTGCACCACAGAAATTACTAATTAGATCAGTGACACTCATATTAATAAGATATCTCTGTCCCTGATGAATCACAGGAATGAATGCATAGTCACGCATTGCGACTCTTTCCGCATTTAAGAATGCATAATAACGTTCATCCTGACTTTGTGCATTGACTGCAGCTGTAAAGAAGTTATTAAATTCATTACTACAATAATGATTAATACCTTGATTATTAACTGCAAGAGGGGCTAAATAATCATAAGCATCATTACATGTACCTTTAATACGTAATAAAGATAATTCTGCCTGTTCATAATCCACTGTATTCACTTCTTTTAAATACACCTTAAATTGTTTAGTTGATTCAAGGTCTTTTTTAATCTCACTTGCAATAAGCTTTGATTGTGGATATTCTTTTGTATAAGTTAAAGTAAAAGTAAAATTCTTTAACTTATATTCTTTAAGAAGCTTAGATAAAGATTTCTTCGCTTCTTTTTTATTATGTTTCAACTCATATTTAGAGGCATCTCTCATAAACTGTTTCTGTGAGTTGAAACAGATACCCATAGGAAGTAAGCCTTCAGCTTTCTTAGTTCCGTCATTCAATACATTTTCATCATATTTATCTCTTCTTAGTAGTAAAGACATTGCTTCACGTACTCTTAAGTCTGATAAATACTGATCTTTGAAGTTAGGTACTAAATCCCACATAACACTATCATTATCTGCAGTGCTTGAATCTTTTCCATCATATTTCTTCGCTTTCTCACCAGTCACTGATGCAAAATCAATCTTACCTTCATCAAATAATCTGATTTTCTCATCATTACTGATTCCAAAAAGCATATTCACTTGATCAATATTTGATTTACTCGCAAAGTAACATGTCTTATTCTTCTTTAAAGTAATCTTATCCTTAGAAATAGAAGACACCTTATATGTCCCACATGATAATAATGTCTTAGGAGAAGTCGCATACTTGTCTCCCTGTTCTTCCACAAACTTCTGATTTAATGGGAAGAAGACTGGCTGAGTCACTAAATCCATAAAACGTGTTGTCTTATATTGAAGATGAACAACCAGTTTCTTATTCTTTACGTAAACACCTAAAGTATCTGCAGGCTTTAAACCTTTATAAATATCATCAGCACCTGCAATGGCTGCACCATAAGATGTCAATAGCTTAGATGCTTCAGAACGCATAGATAAGGCTCTCTTCCATGCATAAACAAAGTCTTCTGCAGTCACTGGATCTCCATTAGACCACTTCACGTTCTTTCTGATTTCAAAAGTATATGTTTTGCCATCCTCACTTACTTCTTTACTCTTCGCAATAGCTGGCTTAAGCTTACTCTTAACATTATAAGCATATAAACCATCACCAAATGCCTGAATCACATTTGTAGATGTTTCATCAATAGCCTTTGATGCATCTAAAGATGTCACATAACCAGAATCCGCAAAATTAAATACCTTCTGTGAATCCGCATTATTAGTTAAAGAACATCCAGTCATCAAATTCATTGCGAGTACAAGTGTTACTATTTTCTTAAATAAACTCATTAAAAACTCTCCCCATACTTCTTATGTAAGAACTTAGCTTTTAAGAATCCCGTTCCCTTTTTAAACATATTGATCTTTTCCATGTATACAAATGGAACTTCTTTGTAGGTATAACCGTTCTCATTCATCCAAACATCTAATAGTACTTCACTAATTCTACCTGGATAACGTGCATGGAAGCTATTATATTCAGTACCTTCAAATCTTTTAGTAAGTTCAAATAGAATATCAAATAACCATTCACAATAAGCATCAAAATATTCTTTCTTCATCACAAACATATTAAAGGCATGCATTGTTTTACCTTTCATATGCTTATCAAAAGCAGGTAAATATTCTGGACACTTCTCTTCAATAATCTTTCTTGTTTCATCTAATGGTTCAGGATAAAGTGTATGAACATAATGATCATAAATTGTTTCAATATAATAATTACGTCTCTTAGTAACTAGAATATCATTATCCTTTAATAGTTCTTCTGCTTCTTTAGAAGTAAGTACACAATCAAACGGATCCTTTGTCTTGTTCTTTACTCTAAAATGTCTACGATAATGGGCTAAACCTACATAATCTGCATCTAGGTTCTTCCAAGCCCAATATAATCCTGTCAATTCACAATACTGTGAATTCAAATTAGAAATATTATCACCTGTATTATCACGTGTATATCCAAGATCATCCTTACCTTCTGCACCAACCTGTACAGGAATATACATCTCATCATCAGGCATACGATACTTCTTATGTGTCGCAATAATAATCTTTACTGATGGCATATTCATAACTCCTTTACATTGATCCTTCTTTTTTGAAAACAACCTGTACTGTCTTCAATAGAATCTGAATATCATGACTGAATCTCCAGTTCTTGATATATTCTTTATCTAATCTTGCGATTTCTTCAAAGTCAGTGATATTACTTCTACCACTTACCTGCCATAAACCTGTAATACCTGGCTTAAATGCAAGACGTGCTCTATGACGTAATTCATACTTATTCCATTCATCAAGAGTAGGGGGTCTAGTACCTACTAAACTCATATCACCCTTTAATACATTAAAGAACTGAGGGAATTCATCTAAAGACCAGTCTCTAATGAAATTACCAACACCCTTCTTAATAGTACCATCGGCTTTCTTTTTACAACCAATAATACGAGGGTCATATTCAAGTTTGAACATCATACCATCTTTAACTCTATTTTGAGCCATAAGCTCTTTCTTACGCTCTTCAGCATCCATATACATACTTCTAAACTTATACATATTGAACACTTTACCATTTCTACCAACTCTCTTCTGTTTAAAGAAGATTGGTCCTGGAGAGGCAATAAAGATAGCTGGACCTAAGAAGATAGTTAAAATAAGAGTAATCAAGCATCCTACTAAACCACCAAGAATATCAAGTATTCTCTTGGCAATCCAGTCATATTCATTAATAGAGTTCATACTAACAGTTAATACTTGGTTTTCACCCATTCTTTCAAACTGCTTACGATATCCCTTTAATGAGTTATATTCACTGATTTCCACATGAACAGCGAGTCCCATTTCAGCCAAATCTTTAACTAAAGAAGTAGAGAAAACATCTTCCCTAGGAAGAATCACTAAAGCTTCATCCATCCATTGTCTTAATACGTAATCTATAACAGTATCCTGAGACGCTACAATAGACCAGCCATTTGATTTCTGACCTTCCATATTCTTATCTAGAACCGCAAAACCAACACTCTGGTATTCATCCAAACCAAATATTTTCTTATTCTCTGTAATAGAATCAATAAATTCAGACTCTGTAATCACGATAAGAGACTTTTTATTATTCTTTCTTCTACGTCTTACAATTGGTTTCATCACACAATGTACAATATAAGTAAACATTGCATCAAATACACATGTAAAACCTAAAGTTAAACGTGATACATCATCTTTTTGCGCATAGAAAATATAAGCAGTAGAAACAACCATTAATAATAATGACTTCTCTATTACTTTAATCATTTCTGTAATATTATTACGCTTCAAAATATTCTTTAAAATATTAAAGAATATAATAATTAACATATCTAATAGTGTCATGACTATCGCAATATTGACATACAATGATCTTGTATATATATCGAGTATTCCATGACGCATGTAGTAAGCTAGAAATAGAGCTAACTGTAGACAGATAAGGTCCGCAATTAAGAAGTCTAAATGCTTCGCCCATCCTCTTAATTTCCTTTTATACATCTTTTTTCACATCCTTATTTTTAAGTTCATACATAAATTACTATACCACAAAATAGTCTATAATTCACTTCATTTCTGTTATTATACCTTATTACAAGCGCTATCTATGTGTAATTTCTGTGAAATCATGTAATTTAAGGCAATATTTTCTTTCCTAATCTTAGTTTACGAATAAGTGCTGTAATAATAATAGTGATAGGAATAACGATAAAAGGCATACCTAAACGATAGATAATTGATTTTGTATAGTTCGCCAAATTAAGATTCTTACTTATTAATTCCAGGACAAAATAATGCATTAAATAAATAGGGAATGTATATTTCTTTATAAAATGTACATATTTAGAAATATTTGTTTTCATCAGCTTTTCACTGATTTGTTTAATAAATAAGAGGAATGCACCTGAATACATTACAATAGGAGCATAAGTTAAATTTTTATAAATCTGACTTACATCGCCTAAAGCGTATGATTCATAATAAGTACCACCAAAATGCATTAATAAACCAGCTAAACCAAGAAAATAAATAATACATCTTTGATTAGGTGTAAAATCCATCTTATGAATGAGATATCCCATCACCACGAATATTGCATAACCAATGACTACATTAATATTCAAAGGCCACGTAATATCGAGATGAAAAGCTGAAAGAAGAAATGGGATTGTAGCATTGAAAATAAAACCTACTACAAATAAATATTTTTGAATACCCATAATCTACAGGTAATGATTTAAGAGAAGTGTGGAGCAGAAATATTCAGGATATAGACTATTTGTCTATGACTGATAGGAAATGATCTCTGTAGGTATTTCTTGATTTTATCCATGATAGTCTTTCCCATCTTTCTATGGTTAAATCTATACTCCTGTTCATTCAGGAATAAAGGCATCTCTCTTT
>OLIW01001162.1_pt1 | contig 24883 bp, 27 predicted proteins | sample 1601321 | NCBI WGS metagenome assembly OLIW01 (sample SAMEA2452114, study PRJEB22498) | human gut metagenome
GCCTATGGATTGCCCTAAGCAAAATGCTCCCCTTTCCCTTCCATTTCTTAAAAAAGCACTCCTCTCCACTGGAAAAACTATTTTGAAGCCGCTGCACTCGCAATGCTGAAAGATATGCATATTATGATGCTTTATACAACAACAAGCTATTTACAGTAAAGCCGGACATTCACCACAGCGCAGAGACAGAATGTCCGCAAATTTCGATCAGCTTATCCAGCACCTTAAAACCCCGCACATTCGTCATTACAGTTCGAAACACTTCTCGGCTCAGGCGATGGTGAGCGGTGTCCTTCCCGAAACGAGCGATTTGGACAGCATATGGGAGCAATACGCAGAAAAAAGCGGGGAATAAAGCAAAAAGCTGTTCTTTCCAAAAGTATGTAAAGAACAGCCCAAAACCGAGCAATTTTTGGAGCGGGCGCAGAAAAGAAAATTTCAAAGACCCGCATGGTTACCGGATTTTCCGATGCCAAACGGCTATAAAAAAGAGATTTTCTCGGTTCCAGATAAGCGATTTACCCCCTTACCGTCCTATCCTATTTTTATAGAGCAAATGCAGTTCAGTTAAATTGCAGATTTTATAAAAACAACTCATTTGCCTTCTATTTTGCTCCGGCAATAAATCGTTCGGTTGGTTTATCAGTTTGACGATAAATATATTCATCATCGCCGCAGCCTTGCAGCACAATCTCGTCATCAGTGTACCGCTTAACGCACCACATAAATCCTTTGCTTGTTTCAATGCACTTTCCAAGCTCACATTGCTCGGTCGGTATGGTTATTTCTCTTGCTTCATACGAAAAATCACAGTAAAATCTGCACCAGTTCTCGCTGTTATCTTTGTAGTTGCGTATTCTGAAAAACTGCCCGCCTCCAAATATGCCGAGATCAAAAACGATATTATAAGATGCACCGCAATAGATATTGACGTCTTGAGGTTTGATTGAAAATATATACTCAGTTTTCCCCGTACACAAGAAAAAATGAAATTCGTCGGGCTTGGCGGAATAACTGTCGGCCATTCTCCAAAGCATTAAACATTTTGGAATACCGGCTTCTCTAACCTTTGGCAAAGGTGCGCCGCTGTGATCGACAGCAAAATATTCTAATCGGCGCATGTTTTTTTGGCATTGGGATCATATGCCTCTGTCAGGTACAGGGCCATTCTTTCGCTATTGGAAATTGCTGTGTGTGAATCATTATCCTCAAGAAGATATGCATATTCACTTTTTTTATTAAGCTGATCTCTTTCGCAGAACGCTGTCAGCCTTTTTTTATTTTCAAAACCCTTATAAAGTTTTGCGCCCAAAATATTTTTATCGGCAGAGCAATAAAATACAAGTGCGAATTTTTCGGTCTCAACAATCTCACAATTAGAGCCGCGATACACTCCGCAGGTAAAATACCCAACATCAGTATCAAAGGTGCTAATCCCATCTCTCAAAATAGAATCGGTGCTTACCGAAAATATCTTGCTAATAAGTACAATCTTCGCTATTTCCGGATAGGTTTGATCAAGTTCCCAGCGAGAAACAGTTTGACGCGTAGTGCCAAGCTTCGCAGCAAACTCTTCTTGTGAAAGGCCATGTGCGGTTCTGATTTGTTGTATTTTTTGTCCAAGCGTCATAACATGCACACCTTCTTCTTTTTCTTTTAATCTTATTATGCCTCTTATCTGGGAATATGTCTACCAAGCAAACATGGCATTATGTCACGTATTGAGTGACAAGCCAAATTATTTATTAAATCGGATCTCAGGACCTCAAAATAAAAAAATTCAATAGAGAAAAAACTGCTTCATTTTTTATAGAAAACGGAATTTTGCCATAAAGAAAGAAATAGGAAATGCAGCGCATAGGATGCATGTGCCGGCCTCTCGACTGTGTTTGGTTGACAAAATACACCCTGCTTAAAATTGGGAATACCAGCTTCGGAACGAGTCCTATTTTCGTTTTTACACTGCGATTTTCCGAATTTTACTTTTCGCCGCCTCATTTTTGCCCAAAGTAAAAGGCCATCCAAATCGGCTTAAATACAGAGGCTGCACCATAGGAAAAAGAGGTCAGTTTTTAGATGTCTCATTTTTGAGTTCCAAATTCCGTCCTCTATTCACCTCCTTTTTAAGGATGGTACAAAAAAGAGCTGGCTCATGGCCGGGCTGCAAATAAAAAAGCAGCCAGCAACTCAATCACTAAATTGCCAACCCTAGGTCTGATCCGCCCGGATAATGGCCTTGCTTCGCCCGGCGTCATTCCCCCTTACGGCACAGCCGATGCTGACTTCGCAGCTAAAGACATGCCGCCAACACGTTTTTAAAACGCCTCTCCCCCTCTCAGGGTTCGAACCCTTCCGAACGGAAAAACAAAACGCCGCATACTGACTTAGGCGGCGTCTGTTTTCTGGCGGAGAGGGCGGGATTCGAACCCGCGTGCGATTGCTCGCAAACTGATTTCGAGTTTTATCGCCGTCTGTTACTTACATGGTTTCTCCTGTCAGTTTCAGTCAGCCTTGTACGCCCGCAAACCCGCATGAAATCTGGGCTTTTTGAAAAAAACGCCCGTAAATGCTGAGAAATCGCCCATCGGTTCCAATCCACGATTTTTCCGCTTTTGGAAAGAACTGCGGAAAGAACGGAAAGAACAAAAATCAAAAGGCAATACACGGACAGTTCGAATGCCGACAAAGCTTATCAAGATATTGAGGTGTATTGTCATGAAAGAAAACGCAATCAACTGGGACGCCGTTCCCGATGTAATCACGAAGGATCAGCTGTATCGCATCTGCCACATCAGCAAATCCACCGCCCTGTACCTGCTCCAAAGCAGGAAAATTCCCTGCGAGTACACGGGCAGGAAAACCCGCTGCTACAAAATCAAAAAGGAGGATGTCATTGCCTATCTGGAAAACCGCAAGGTGTTCCCCGAAAGCTACTCCGCCCCGGCAGGCTGGTACAAAGGCGATTATACCGTCCAGATAGAGGAACAGGCTCCCCCAATCGTGCAGGAGCATTTGCAGCTGTATTATACTGAGCTGCTCTCTGGCTATCCCGATGTGCTGACCACGCAGGTGGTTTCCAAAATCACCGGCTACGGAAAAACTTCAATCAACAACTGGTGCAATCAGGGACACATCAAGTCTTTCCGGAAAAACAACGTCAACCACATTCCGAAGGTCTATTTGGTGGAATTCTTCTGTTCCATTTACTTTCGCACCATCACCCGCAAATCGCCGTGGCACATCCGTACCCTGCAAGGCTTTTCAAGCTGGCGGAAAATCCGTGACCTGCACACAGCAGACAGCGAAGGAGGTGCGGAGTAATGGCAAATTTTCTGGAAGATCTGTACTACGGAAATCTTGACCCGCAGGCGAGAGGGTATCGGAAGGATAACAACATTTTGAAAGTTTCGGAGAACATCAACGAGTTGGAAGAAAAACTCACGCAGCGCTTAAACGACGAGGAGAAGAAGCTGTTTCTTGATTTCTGCAATGCCAACAGCGAGCTGATGGGCGATACGGGACTGGATTCTTTCATTGTCGGCTTCCGACTTGGCGCTAAAATGATTTTTGATACCTTTTGCAGCGACGACGCACCGTTTGAAAGCTACCTGAAAGAATGAAAGGTTTGCTGAATCGCAATTTAGTCAATTATGACTGACTAAATTGTAGTTGACTAATTTTTTCAATATACAATGTGCGATTATCAAAATCGTACATTCGTAAACAGAAACCTCCTTTGGTACAATGATCGTATCAAAGGAGGTTTTGATGGTTTAGAAAGTTTTTGCAACTTAAAAAACAAATTACTCGGTTCTCTCTGCCATTTGTGCTCTTTCGATTAAATGATTAGCTAACATTAGAAGCTGTAAAGCGCGCTCTTCTGTATCTTCCCAATCCGAATCGTGTGCGCGGGGATTTCGTATTCCTGTCATACATCCAGCAAAAATCTGCATATATCCTAATTGCTCATTTTGTTCTGATGAAGTTACACCACTATTAAGTTTAAGTTTAGGTTTATTGGGAGAGAAAACCTTCTGCATTAATGACGCACCTGTTATATCAGTGTTCTGTAGTTCTGATTTCTTTTTTACAAGATTATCAAGTAATTTGAAGGCTTCCTCAACCGCTCTGGCATGATGACCATCTTTAAATAGTTTTTCCGTTTTTCGTCGAAGAGATTTATTTGTTATGATCTCATCATATATACAATGACTTTCAATTTTACAAATAACGGGTTTAACGGGTTCATTTTTCGAAAACCCTGCTTCCTTAAGTTCTTGATTTATTTGCTGTGTGGCAAGAAGTACATTATGTTGAAAACTCATTTGTTATTCATCCCATACAAGTGCTTAGCCATACTGGCAAATATTGTATCAATCTGATCTGGCGTTGAATCAGGTGAAATATGGATTTGTAAATCGATATGCAGGTTGGGGCGATTGATAGAATCAATGTTTTTATCGGTTTCTGCGGCTGGATGGTCAGTTGAAGCTGTATTTGTTGTTTTGTTTGCAGATGCCTTACGCTGTTTTGAATTTGCCGGTTTATTTGATGTGCTTTTTGTAAATCCGCTCGCTTTATCTCTAATTTCACCGTTTTTTAGCAGAGAGAAAAGCGCAACCATTTTGTCGGCAGCACCTTGTCCAACCCCCTGGCTCATAAACCATGTTCTTGCGGTCGCTCTATCGACACTTGAGTCGGGAAACAAGTCCAAAAGCTCCGTTGGGTATACGGATTTTACAATTGTTTCACATACAGTATTATACTTGTCATCTATTCTCCAATCGTTAGCCAACGCTGTTGGTTTATTTTCATCATCAATAAGCCCTATACGTTTTAATGGGCTAATTACATTACTGTTAGCTGAGTTATCGTTCGCCATCGAAAGCAGCGATTTAATGTAAGTCGTAGAGACTACTGAAGGAAGTGATGATTTGAATTTTTCTCTAATTGTCCACCAATTTTTTTCGGAAATTGTAGGAAAACTGTTATTTTGTTCTGCCATATTTATTTCTCCTTTTGATTTATTTTCGATTTTATTTCATCCACTAACAAGTGAACAGTAGTTCCGGGAATTTGCTCAGACGGTTTGTCCTTACCCTGTATCCTGTGCTCGTGCATTTTCTGAGTGGCAATACGAATGGCTTTCTCCTCGTTTCCGAAGCGATTCAGCTTTTCATAAATTGCCGAGTCCGATTTGACATATTTTTGGTGTGCATTGCGTTCAAATATTTGTTCAAATCCGTTACAGCAGGATACCGAGTTAGCGTATGTAGGCATAGCGCCAAAATAGGCGCTAAACCATTCTTCTATACAAGGATTTGTCCAACCAATATTTATACCTTTCGATATCGCTTCAGAAATAATCTCGTCAAAATCGGGAACTTGATCCCTGTCAAATATAATCCATATTTCTCCATATTGTGGGTTAAGTGAAGCAAGATTTAAAGCTTCTTCAACGAGATTTTTTGTTTTAGTCTTAACCACTTTGATCACTAACTTGCCCTGCAATTCTGGAGGAATAGACTTGCGAAGCCCAAACATATAATTTTGTTCAGTCTCTTTTGTGTCTGTTACAATAAAGTAATATCCAAGCTCTGGAATACGCCGTTTGAACAATTGCCCTCTTACTTTTCGATTACCATTTCTTTCAAAACTCGCCATCGTTTATTCCTCCTTGAACATATCAAAATGTTTTAAGGTAGGAATTGCTCCGTACTTTCCTAGCAAGTAATTTTTTTCATAATTTTCATCTTTTCTAATCTTTACACCGTCTTCATCAACAAAATCAGCAAGAGAATATAAATTTGAAACGCCATTTGCATCTTTTTCAGTAAACCAAATTTCATCTCTCCTTAACATGCTACCATTTAGCTGCCAAGAATCGTGAGATGTGAATATTAACTGAGCGTGTTTTGTGTTTATTTCTGGATCTAAAAAAGTAATAATGAATGTTCTTACAAGCAATGGGTGCAATCTAGCATTTAATTCATCTACAAAGAATACTCCACCTGTTGACAAAACATCCTGAAGCATCGGATAAAGGGCAAACATTTTGAGTGTGCCAGCAGATTCATGCTGTAGCGGAATAGATGCAGTTTCATCGGAATCAATAACTTTGTGAATGGCGTCTATTTTTATGTGCTCGTCATCTTCGTCATCAGTTTTTAGAACTTCAACATTAAAACCGACAATCGATGGGTCAAATGTTGCAAAATAATTTACAACTTTGTTTTGGACAGATTTATCATCAGCAAACCCCTCAGGAATTAGTTGAGAAAGGAAGAAATTTTCAATTGGTTTTCCAAAGTCAGCAAAATCATTATTTAAAAACCAATCTCGTACAAACTTTAGTTTGGAAACTTTTAATTTAGCACCTAATGATACTACGAGGGTTTCCTTTTCTAAGGCAACTTTTAAATTCTCTTGGCTCTTTGCTGGAAGACCGGAAAAATCATATTCGCTTCCGTTTCTGTAAAAGATTCTTTTATATACACCTCGTGAAGATTTTGATTTATAATTCAGCCATTCTTCACACACACCAACGCTATTTACAGTAAACCCGTAATTATAGGTTTTTGCTCCGTTCTCTTCAGAATCTATGAAATAGACTTCAAATGAAGACTCTGCATTTTTGCTTGTTGCATCAAAAAGAAAAGGTGTTGGTTTGAAAAACTCAGATTTTTTCTTTTTAGATGAAGTTTCGTCACCGCCATAGTTTAATGATTGAATAACATAAGTTGACATATAACGAAAAGCTTCTTGAACATTTGATTTACCACTTGCATTTGCACCAAAGATAGATGCAACAGGCAGTATCCGTTCATTGGCTATTGTTACTACGTGATTATTGAATTCTGAAATCTTCGTTGCGGTTAAATCTATTGTGGTATCATCTCTAAATGACTTGTAATTCTTAAAATTGAATTGAAGTAACATTTTACTTTTGCTCCTTTCATTCCTACTTACTATCTATTATATGCGAAAAAACAAATTTGTCAACATCTAATTGAGATTTTTGCTCAATTAGATGTATTTTTATTTAAGGACAGTTATGCTATGTTGCAAATTATTCTCATATTATAATCTGATCTAAAAGAAAAAACGAAATGACACGTTGACCATTTTTTTCAATACACAATGTGCGATCATCAAAATCGCACATTCGTAAACCAAAACCTCCTTTGGTACAATGAGCGTATCAAAGGAGGTTTTAATTATGGCTAAAACAATATTTGAACAAATGGGCGGTACATACACCATGCAGGGCGACTACTGCCTGCCGAATCTGACCTTACCGCCCGAAGAAAAACGTCCCATCGGCGTGTGGGCACAGCGCCGACGGCGCTATTTAAAGCAGCATCATAAAGTCCTGTACTATAATCTGCTCACTTCCGGCAAGCTTCAATCACATCTTGCAGATGTTGAGGAAGAAGCACAGTCCATTTTTCTTCGGCTGGTAAAAGAATACGCTGAAAGGGAAGGTGTTACTGAACAACTCAAAGCAGAAAATCCAATGGAGTGGGTAGGAAGGATGAATAATATTCGAGAACGTATCAATGAAGTTGTAAATAAAGAGATGATTTTTACATAGAAACTATTGAAATGACAAACGGGAGCAGGAGTTTGAATTCTTGCACCTGCTTTGTTTTCTAATCTCATAAGAGCAAATTAGTCAATCACAATTTGCCGAATCATATTTGACTAAAAAATTTTTCAATGATAAAAACCATCAGTGGTATCAACAAACGCATCATATACAAAGTCTTTTGCTTTATTGTACGGCGGATCAATAAAGCCGCCGTCTTTGGATACAACAGAAAAAACCTTCTCCGGCACATAAGTGCTGAAAAAGCTTGAAATAAAAGGCTTTCGAGGTTCCACTGTATTTTGCAGCAGAGCTTCGTAAGCCCTTTTTCTGTTTATTTGATTGTCGTTGGTCGGTTCTGTGGCTTTTGGAGGCTTTTGGAATTTATCTACCCAAAACGGCTGCCGAGGAAATAATTAAAAGATTCATCTGTACTTTCTGTAATCATTATAGGAAATCTGTAATCTGAAGTACTCCGCTTTCTTGAATTCTGCGTCCCATGTCCTCTAAGCCCCAGATGATAAGGTTGCGGAAATAAGCACGTGGAGTTTCCGTATTGTACAGCGCTTTAATAACTGTTTCCCATGATCCATCGGAGTCAAAGGAACTATAGCCATAGTTGTGTGTGCCACCGGGATAATGGAGACTACTGGGGTCAATATCCTCAAAATGACATCTTATAGCATATGCTGCAGCAAACTTACCTGCTTCGTTGGCAGAATCGAACCACTTTTCCTCAACAAACCTTGTCGCTGCTTCATAAGCAGCATCCGTGATAGTAAACTGTGAAAACTCAGCCATTTGTGCTCATCTCCTTTATTGTGGACTCATTGGAACTAATCCGTGCAATCTCAAGTTCTTGGACGATATGGTCACCTATGTCTATTCTTGTGGTTGAAGGATTAATTTCGCCCGGATACGGCAGCATAAGAACTTGGTTTGCAATAAGTGGTAATGCCTTGACCATGCTCTTAGTGTTTATGCTATCGAGCCTATAGAAAGGTGAGTCCATGATTACTGGGCCATCAAACGGAGCGTTCTTATGGAGGGCCCCAATTAGCGCAAACGCTACCATGTGCTCCCATCCTGCTGATCTTTTCGGAACCGGTTTTCCATCCGTCTTCCGGATAATAGTAAGTCCGTAGTTCTCATTAATCCGCAATCCACCATAATCTTCTTCTGTATTCATTTCCATGAAGATTTCAGTGGCATCACGCTCAACATCACGGCTCAGCTTATCACGATATACATCAATTCCTTCACGGAAAATTGCTGCAATAGCTTCCGCAAAAGCCACTTTTTTATTTGCCAGCACAACGTCCTTGTTCTGGCTCTTTGAGATAATTGTAGCATTTAGTTTTTTGATTGTTTCCTTGGTTGTTTCAATTTCTCCAAGCACACGAGTGATTCCTTGATCGTATTCTGCAATTTCTGCTGCAACTTTTCCGAGCAGATCAAAATACTCGAATGCCGCCTTTTCATCAGCACCTGTAGCATTCTTTCTTAGTGCTTCTAAATCGCTTTCTACTTCTCGAAGATCGTGTTCCTTAAGATCAGTAAACTTAACACGGGCTGTAACATAGCGGTCATATCTTACTCGAATCTCCTGAGCCTGATCCGCTACAGATGCGTATCCTGTAAGAGTAGCTTGCTGCGTACGGTAACTCTCAAGCTGTACTTTCTCTTCGGGTGACAATCCACCTGTTTCTGCCTTAATTCGGGAAATCTTTGCCTCAAGCTTTACCTTTTCTTCTGGCGAAACCGGATGATCACAAACGGGGCAGTAAATGTCTTTTATAGCCTGCTGTATGTAGGTAATGACCGCTTCCTGACCTTTTGATGTCTGTTCCTTCTCATGTAACTCACCCATAGCAGACTGCAAATCGAGCAGTCTTTGGCGCAGAGCCGGTGCAATCATCCATCGCCATGAATCTTTTAGAATACTGGCAATAGCTCTTTGTTCATCATCACAAATCTGCCGTTGCCTATCCATATCTTCTTCTATACTTTTCTTTCGTGCAGAGAACTGTCGAAGCTTTTCAGTATCTTCAACGAGATGCTGGAGCTTAGTCCTACGCAAAATACATGCATCCCGTTCATCAGTAAGCCGTTGCAATTCTTGTTGCTGGTATTCGAGCGTTTCCGTCGCTGCTTCAAGCTTTTGGGTATATTTCGATACTGCTTGTTCATTTTGCGCCACTTTTCTAGCTTCTGTGGCTATGGTCGACGCTGCCATGTCGGAATCACTCGCGCCATATGTCAAAATCGGCATTCCTAATATTTGCTCAATAGAACTCTTGATGGACCCGCCACGAACAGAATTCTCGTTTAGAAGTTCCTCATATTCGGTGAGTAGTTCACCATCGAACAGGAAGAAACGGGATACCTCTTTTGTCATTATTCCTTTGACAAAGTGTTCGCTGTCTGCCGAGGATAGAATACTTCCGGATTCGTTTACACGTAGCACAGTGTACAGATCACTATTTGAGGTTGGTCTGTCAACACCCGGAACTACAGCTATTGAACGGACAATTCGATATTCTTTGCCGTTGTCCTCCAAATCGAGAGTAACCTTGAATGTGTATTTTCCTTCATCGATTCCAGATTCATTGATGAAGGATAGAAAATTATCAACATTACCGTCACGATCCTTCACTGTTCCGTTAAGCACGAAATTAAATGCGTTTAACAGTGTGGTTTTTCCACGACCATTTCGACCCCAGACAATACTGACGCCGTTTCGCGCTGTAAAATCGATAGATGTCGGATTCTTAAAGGGCCCAAAATTCTCGACTGTTATCTTCCGAAATCTCATTGCCCATCACCTCCATCTGCCTTAATCTGATTAGCGTATTGAATGATCAGCTTTTGTGTTTCACTTTGCCGTTTTGCCGGATTGTCCTGATTTTGGTTCTGCACGTCGATAATAGCGCTAATTACATCAGCAGGGATATCCGGGTATTTTGCTGCCCGGATACTTTCAAGAGTAGATCTTAGTTCGTCCAGATTATTCTTCATCTTCTTCGTACCCCTCATTTATTAATTCGTTGTAATTAACGCCAAATCTGAGCGCTATTACTTTTAAGTCCGTGATGCATGCAGAACTGATAGAACTTTCACCAAATTCGATTGCTCTTCCAAGTTCTGAAACTACAATTGATAAGCTCTTATCTTCTTGGGCGCTCGATTCATGTGGAACCACTATTGCATCATACAAGAACGAAAGATTTTTTCCGCTTGATCTTCGCAGAATACGGCCACGCCGTTGAATGAATTCGCGTGGATTTTTTGATGATGCTAAAATGAGTGCGTGGGTAGTGGACGGAATATCCACTCCTTCATCTAAGCATTTAATTGACACAATAACGCCGCCGTTTTCTGCAAAATAGCTTAATGTGCCTTCTCTATCACCGGGCATGTCAGCGTAGTAGGCATACGCATCAATGCCTTCATTTCTTATGGCGGTTAGAACTGTCTGCAATTGAGTTTTATCCTCGCAATAAACAAGCCATTTTTGCCCGTCCTTATAGTTTTTTCTCAGAATGTCAATTGCGGTAGTAACTTTATTAGATGCCTTTTTTAGAATTCTTGCTCTTTCAATCATCATGTGTTGCAGAAAAGCGTCATCTTTTTTCTTTGCATCCCCGCTACCATGAGACATGGCGAAATGTTTACTGATCTTCTTTGTTAATTCATCCCAGTCTGCCTGCTCGTCCGGCGTTAGCACGACACGTTTCGGATAGTAGAAATACTTTGTCAGAACGCCCTCACGCAATGCTGTCTGTAGTGTGTAAGGCGGCTGTAATACAGCGCCAAAGTAATCTATGATGGATTGTGTCCCTTCAGGATCGCCAAATCGTTCTGGTGTTGCTGATAAACCAAGTGCGGAGCCATAGTTAAGTGAGAAAATTCTGCGATGAGTGGGGCTCCCCATATTATGAACTTCGTCAGCCACGATAAAAAGGTGCTCTCCATCATTTACGGCACTAATAAACTCCGGCTTTGCCGCTGTGTCCATAATCGCAACCACGATATTGTTAACAGATGCACTCGGTGATGTCCAAAGCGAAAGGTTGCCATTGTTTTTCCATGCGTTGTTGCCATCTCCGCACAGGAAAATGTTAATGTTGATGTCGGTTATTATTCTGCGTATCTCTTTGTTCCAGTTTGCTAAAAGTTCTTTTGATGGAACGAGAACAAGAATCTTTTTACCGCGTTCTAACTCATGACGAATAGCAGAGATTGCAATAACCGTTTTTCCGCATCCAGTACACCCTTGATAGATCGCACGATACTCGGCACATTCCCACCCTTCGAGCGCGTCTACCTGATGATCCTTTAGCTTAATAATATCGCTGGATTTATTTGGACGCCATTTTTCGGCTTTATTGACGACCACTTTAACCTCATCAAGCAACTGTTCCCAATGATAATCAGCGGCCTTATCTCTGATGTATTTTGCTGTTGTTTCTGGCAAATCATGTATTTCCAGAACATCGTATCCGCCATTCCAAACGCGATCGAAACCAGCGAGAATTTCTTTTGATCGTTGAGCATCTTTTCCGCCATCCCAACTTTGGAAAACATCTACTGATTCGATATTTCCGTTGTCTGAAAGCCCTTTGAATGTTTCGTTGATCGATCCGCGAAATGCGACAGAATTGCCATCTCGATCAATGAATATACCGGCTTTATCATGATAGAGGCGTTCAATATTCGGGTCCTGTCGCTTGTCATCTCTTGCAATTACAAGTTTTATCTCTATTATCTTGTTAGCAATCAAACAAGCAAAAAGTTTTGCTGCCGATGACACATTTTCCTGCTCCATCAGTTCAGATAGTTCCTTCTGAAAAGATTTCGCAAGTACTTCATCGGTCAAAGCAGCTTTGCCCTCACGGATGGCCTCCGCATCTTCTTCCGTCAGATATGGGGAACAAAGAAGCTGCATATGTCCGTTGTTGTTGATGAACTCTTTTAGTGCACTCCATGCAATGATATAAATAGTACTTCCAAAATAACCTGAAATCCTTTTATATACGGAGGCATTACGCATGCACGGCAAATAGAATTCCTTTGCAATGTCATCATTTAATTTGTGGTACGAGCTTTTAAACTCGTGATCTCTCAGTTTGCCCATAAAACTCACCCCAGTAAGTTTTGAATATCCAACTGTATACGCCGCTCGATGGCTTTAGTGAGGTTTTCTCGCCTTGCGACAACGATTTGCTCCCTATTGCCCTTTTTATAGCAAGTGACAACGTCTTCTGATAAGGCCTGTAACATAGGATCAAGGTAACACTGAAGATTTGCCGAGTAAGCAAACTCCATGTGGAAGTTTGTATCCCAAATGATATAAACACCATCTTTGTCATCATCAAACGGGCAAGCATATCCCATTATGAGGGGAATACGACCGTCATTCATATTGATATGGCCACGCTCACCGCGACTTTGACCTTCAATGATCATCTGGATTTTATACTCATCTAATGCACGGCCTCCCGGAGGACAGGTGCAATTAAATACATAAATCCTTAGTTTTCTCTTTGGCATCTCTAAATCGAGCAATAGTGTTTTACTATTTATGCCTGAGCTCCAAACCACACGGTCCCCTAAATCTTCGATTATCAGTCCGTTTAGTTCTTCTTTGCTAAATCGTGCAGTCACTGTCCCACCTCACAATCCTTTAGCTATAGCTGAAAGCCGTTGTTCTGACATAGATACATATTCTTGAAAAATATCAAATCCGATAAATCTTCTATCCAGAGCGACAGCTGCCTCTCCTGTCGTGCCTGACCCAAGCCACGGGTCAACAACAATATCTCCGATAGTTGTACATGCTTTGATATATTTCTCAGGGAGAGCAAGGGGCTGAACGGCTTGGTGTGTCGTTTTATTCGGCATCACTCCGCATGTAATTACATTCTGGGGCAGTGCTCCGAGTGGATTTGGAGTAATGCTCTTGTTTTTTCTTACATAGGTAAGCCCATTTTCTCGTGATTTATATTCATAGTCTTTGTATAAATCCAGACTATGATCTGAATATGGTCTTCGTATTGCATCTATGTTAATCTCCCATTTTGGCGACTTAGAAAACCACAGAATCTGCTCGTATGCATCCTGGCACGCAACACGAAGGCCCGTAGGAACAGGGTTTCCCTTGACCCATATCTCAATGTCAACGCACGAAAAGCCCCACTGTTCTTCAAGCAAAATTGCGAGTTTTTCAACAACCAGCGATCTCTTTGACGCTTTCGATGCCGTTTTTTTGCTCCTGTTGGCCTTTACATTTATTATCAAAAACCCATCATCCGACAGTGCATGCTGTGCACCATCGATGAACGGCGAGATAAGCTCTATATAATCTTTTTCTTTCCAGACACCATAATTTCTCTCTGCATTTGGGTATGGAGGCGACCCATAAATGAGCTTAACAGTTCCTTTTTTTATCTCCTTTAGACCGGCTGCGCCGTCACAGCAAAGGAGGCGATAACTTTTATCGTCGAATGTGATCACTGTCATTCCTCCTCTGATATAGAGGCGATCCATGCCTGTCCGAGTTTTTGATAATCAGGGTTAACATCAATGCAAAAATACTGTCGTCCATGCTTATGTGCAACAACACCTGTCGTACCAGAACCAGCAAACGGATCCAGTACTATATCTCCGGGGTTGCTGCCGGAAAGGATGAAAAATTCAGCCAGTTTCTCTGGATAACGAGCAGGATGCTTAATACCCATTTCTTTACAAAGCTTCTGGACAAAACCGTTACTGGCGGTATTACTTACCGAAATTACGCTGCCGGGATCTGCGCCTCCTTTATTTTCCCACGGATGACTTAGATCAAAATTATGTCTGCTTGGACGAGAGTTTTTTTCTCGACCTCCACGCTCGACGACTTTTCCATCAATAATATTCATCATGCTTTTGCTGTATGGTTTACGAATTGGATCCATATTAAATGTCCACTGCTCCGACTTGCTAAACCAGAAACAGTATTCATGGGATTTTTTTGTTCTACCCATAGTCCCGCGTGAAAACACATTTGGAGGTGTTGCAGGATTATGCCAGATGTAATCGCGAACGAGATGAAAGCCGACTTCATCGCACAGGGCAACGACCAGCTTAAAAACAAATATGTTTTGAAAGCGTCCATCGAGTTTATCATTAATATTGAGCACAAAACTGCCCTCTGGTTTTAATACACGAAGGAATTCCTGTGCTCTCGGTAAAAACCATTCAATATAATCACCTGGTTTGATTTTTTTAACGACATCACCGTAATCTTTAATCTGGTCAGCGTAGGGGGGTGATGTCATTATCAAATCTATACTGTTATCGGGAACACCACGCAACACATCGAGACAATCCCCGCAAATGTATGCGTCTTGGTATTCCGTTTTTTTATTATGTTTAGCTTCCATATCGACTCTTCCTCTCGTGTTAGCGAATGAATGCACTTTATATAGCCCTTTGCTTATGCCTTGCTTGTTCCTTAGCATCTTGTACCATACAAATACTTCTTAACGCAGTTTTTCATCATAATACTACCAGATCAGATGTATCAAAAAACGGACAGGCAAACAGAGCTATCAGCGCAGATGCTAAAGTGATTGCCCAACCTTTCATTTAAAAGGAACACTGATTCATTCTTGTAATATTGTTTTGTATAAATTCTAAATGTTTTTCGTTTGGTTTCATAAAATTTTCCGGTACCTTTTCTCAAGAATTATTGGCATCTTCTTTTGATAATTGATGATAAATTTATGATTATTGATAATTTGCTTACTTTGTATCCTCTAAAAGCCCATAAGTCCGATAATAGGACAACATAGCCTGAAGTTGTAGCTTATTTGCAAACAGTTGGCGGTAGGTAACAGTTTTCTCTTTGCCCTCAGCCTTGAGCTTCGCCATCTTTTCCACAGTAGAGTTATACTGGGAAAGGATGGCTTTTAGCATATCTTCAAAGGCTTTCAATCTCTTTTCGTCCATGCAAATCACCGATTATTTCTCTGCCGCAACGCCGGATTTCATCCAAGCGTCCACTTCGCTGATTTTGAATTTCCACAGCCTGCCGATCTTCGTGGCGGGCATTTCTCTTTTGTCTATCCAAGCGAGTACGGTATCACGGCTGACACCGAGATATTCACAGATTTCTTTCATGGAGTACCAGCGTTCGATATTTGAATCCATTTTTAGCCCTCACTTTCAGGTAGATACAATAATACAGAATAATTATACAGCGAAGCAGGAAGAAAATCAATGATTTTTGTAGATCTATAAGGATTTTAGTGGTTTTCATCTGCTCTATGTGTATCTTTCGCATCAGAGATCAGATATTACCATAGTAATATTGGTTCATTGCATTACCTTTTGTTCACAAACGAGGGTACGAATCTCGGATGTGCTACTCTGTTGTACTCTTTCTTATAAGTGGCAAAGAGCATTTTCAACGAAATGATATGCACATTATCATAAGTTTTGCTCAGTTCCCAAAAACTGTCCGGAACACGGTTTACGGTGCAGATGTAGTATTCGTTTTTGTAAAACGGGTCAGTCTTTGTGGTAACGGCTTCTACTTGATTCCAAAGATCGGCGGTCAAGCCCTTTCCGGGCACAACGTCAAAATAAGCATAGACATTTCTGCCGTCCCGACAGACAAAATCAAACTGCATACCGACTATTGCTACATTGTGATAGGCTGTATTTTTTGTGTCAATATAGGCGGTTGCGTTTGAATTGATGTTTGTATTCAGCCAGTAATAACACATATTTCTGTAAAAGTCCGCCAGTAGTTTCTCGTTGAAAAAACGCATAAAGCATTGATACGTTTCTTCACGAAAGCTGCCGTCGGTATTCGGAATGGCGGTCAGCAAAATTTTATACCACAGGGTTAAATAGGTATTTGCTGGAATATATTGCGTGTGCCCGTTCTCTCCGGGAACCTTTGCTGCCATACCGTGCTCTATCAAAGCCTTGATGTATTTATCGCACTTGTTTTTAGGAAAGCCGGAAAACTTTGCGATCTCACTAATACGGTTATAACCGTTTGCCATTGCGTAAAGCAGTGTATTGTAACTTTCGGGGGAGCGGAAACTTTCCCGTAGCCAGTCCATCGCCAGACGGTAAAAGGCCGAATCGGTATGCAAAAATGCTTTTACATTTTCTTCAAAAGAAAGCTCTTTATCGTACTGAGAGATTACAGCGGGAATTGCGCCGGTCAGACAATAAATCTTTGCCGCCGTTTGATCGGGAAGGTTCCATTTATCCGCAAGTTTCGGCATGGAAAAATAATCGATTTCCACTTTTTTAAAAGAAGGAGACACATTTTCCCACGGTCTGCCAAGCAGCACGACCGATATGAAGTCACCGCCCTCATTCAAAAACATATCCAAAGCCGCATAAAAATCTTCTTTGTCGTTTCGCTCGCCTGCATGGTCGAAAAAGACCAGCAGGTGCTTTTTATTTCCATATTTTTTAAGACACTCAAAGAAATTCTGCCAGCTTAGGCAACCGCTGAAGATTTCAGAATGAACATCGCTGAAGACCCGCAAAGCAAGTGAAGCGTCCATGTTTTTGAATGAGAAATACAGATTTTCTTTATGTTTCGAACAAAATTGAAGGGCGGCAAATGTTTTTCCCGAACCGGGACAGCCGGAAAGAAACACCGCTTTTTTGTCCGAGGAAATATCCTGTAGTACATCCGCTAAATTCGTAAAATACATCTCATCACCTGTCATATTATGAGTTGACTTTTTATGGTATTATACCGGTTTTTGCTTCGATTTTCAAGAAAAATAAAAAATCGCAAAAAAATTTTTTAGAGCCGAAAACGCCCTGTTTATCAGGGATTTCGGCTCTTTTCTTGTTTTGATAAAAAATATTTTTGAAAAAAGGGGTGATCAATACACGACCCCGTTCAAAACAAATGGAGGGGTTAAAACACAACTCGTTTCAAAAATTGAATGACCGTCCGAAGGATACAAACCGCCATGATCTTACCGCAGGGTAAGGGAGCGCCTGAGCTGAAAAAGCAACAGCTTGGGACTGCACAGCGCCCGCCGACAAGCGGGAATGCCTGTAGGAATCTTAGGTTGCAACGGCAGCAGATATCGGAAGGCGCTACGATCCTCACGCCGGTATCTGCCTTACATAGCCGTAAAAAAGGAGGATGGAAGCTATGAAAAAATCAGAGCTCAAAGAGCTTTACAAGATGATGTTCCCGGATTACCCGGATATTGTAACCGTCAAACAACTGCGGGAAATGCTGGGGATCAGCCGTCAGCTTGCCTACGATCTCATCAACGATGGCGAGTTGCAGGCGATTAAAATCGGGACGTCATTCAAAATTCCCAAGGTCAGCGTGATCAATTACGTGACCGAAGAGAAAAAGGAGGTGAAAGCGGATGTCCCGGCGAGTGGAACTGACCCCATCCCAGCGCAGGCGATGCAACCGGCTGATTAAAAGACTGTGCGCCAATTACGACGACGGCAACTGCCTGTTGCTGGACGACGGCGAGCCCTGTGTTTGCCCGCAGACCATCTCCTATTCGCTGCTGTGCCGGTATTTCCGGAATGCGGTTTTACCAGCCGACAAGGAACTGTATGCGGACATTTTCCAGCAGCGTACTTATCACTGTGCCGAATGTGGGACGGCTTTTGTGCCGAACTCCAACCGGCAGAAATACTGCCCGTCGTGCAGCAAAAAGGTGCACCGCAGGCAGAAAAACGAGAGCGCAAGAAAGCGCAAAGCGGACAATTAGGGGTGTGAAAACACCCAGTTTACAAGGGCTTTTTGACGCCGGATCGGGGTACATAGGGTAAGAATACTAAACCCCTCGATTTCGGTGTTCTAACTGTCCAAAAAACAAAAACGAAAGGATGTAGTTATGAAACGAAAATTAGTAACCGTAGACGCAGAAACTCTGCTGGCCACACCGATGAGCAAGACCATGTTCATTGTCGATGGGCTGATCCCGCAGGGGGTGAATGTTCTCAGCGGAGCCGCCAAAATCGGCAAAAGCTGGCTGATGTTGTGGTTGGGATTGCAAGTCTCCCAAGGCTTCTCCGTTTGGGGAATCCCGACCATGCACTGCGACGTGTTGTATCTCTGCTTGGAGGATACACAAAGACGAATTAAAGACCGACTTTTCGATTTGACCAATGATCCGCCCAAGAGTTTCCATTTAACAGTGACCTGCGGCTTGATCGGAAACGGGCTGGAAGAAGAAATCATCAACTTCTTGGAGGACTTCCCGAAGACAAAGCTGGTGATTATCGACACGTTCCAAAAGGTGCGGGATTCCAAGGGAAACATCGGGAAAACGGGAATGTACGGCAATGACTACGATGACATTTCCGCCATCAAGCGGATCGCAGACGAGCATGATATTTCCATTATCCTCGTTCACCATCTGCGCAAGCTCAAGGACGGGGACGATCCGTTCAACGAGGTTTCCGGCTCTACCGGCATTACCGGTGCGGCAGATACCAATTATGTGCTCAAGCGCAAGCGAAGCAGCAGGGACGCTACCTTTCTTGCCTGTGGGCGGGATGTGGAATATCAGGAGCTGACTCTGCGGTTTCAAGACCTGAAATGGGAGCTTGTGGAGCACAAAAACACAGAGGAAATCCGCAAAGCAGAGATCCCGCAGTTCCTTTTTCGGGTGGTGGAATTCATGAAAACCCGCACCGAATGGGTAGGAACCGCCACCGATTTGATTGCAGATATGACGGAAACCGAAACCACGCCCAATGTGGTCACCAAGTACTTAGGGCAGTTTTACTATGAGGTGCTGGAGCCCGCCGGAATCGAGTACCGTACCAAGCGGACGGGACAAAGCAGGCTGATTAAATTCATACACCGTGACGGCGGTGACGCAAATGACGGGAATATCACGGTATAGCGAAATGCCCGTCACAGCCGTCATTGCTGTCACAAACAGAAAATACGAAAAGGAGAAAAAGCTATGGCAAACTATAAAATTGTTAAGAAAATCGCCGTGCTCGGCGGAAAGCCGGACGGCGTAACCAAGGAAATCAATATTGTGAAATGGGGCGTTTATGATCCGATGATCGACATTAGACGTTGGCAAGGAGACATTGCCTCAAAGGGGATTTCCCTAAAGCGGGAAGAAGCGCAGAATCTGTTGGAAGCTTTGAAAATCGCACTTGAGGAGGTAGAAGCATGAGAAGCAAAACACTTGGAATCAACGTGCGGGTAACGCCGGAGGAGAAAGAAAAGCTTTTGAAGAATGCCGATTACTGTGCGCTTTCTCTTTCAGAATATCTGCGGAGACTGGGGCTTGGAATGAATGTTGAAGCAACAGTCCGAGAAAAAGATTACCGGCTTTTCCGGCAGTTAAAGCAACTGAGAGCAGCCATTCCGCAGATTGAAAAGGATGAAATTATCCGCTGTATAGATGCGATTTTGAAAGAATTACGTTAGGCAGAAAATGGCTGCGCTATCGTAGCGAGCAGACCGTTTGTACTCCCAAAGGTCGTAAAACGGTGAATCTCGTTAGGGCGCACCCTAATACCCCGTAAAGAAAGGATGAAAAAGATGAAACGAAGAGTTAAAAAGCAATTCTGGCTTTCCCCACAGGACGCCAGAGAATTAAAACGCAAGGCAAAGCTTTGCGAAATTACAGAGACAGCAGTGATCCGCATCCTGTTACACGGCTACGAGCCGAAGGAAAAGCCGGACGCAAGATTTTATGAAGCAATGCGCCAGCTTTCCGCCATCGGCAACAACATCAACCAGCTTGCAGTGAAAGCAAATACACTCGGCTTTATTGACACGCCGATGCTGAAAGCGGAAGCCCTGCGCTGGCACAAGTTTCAGGCGGACATCGAAGCGGTGTTTCTCCGCCCCGGTGAAAGCAATCTGAAATGGCAATAGAGGAGGCAAACACAATGACAAAACGAAAATCTGATTTTACTTTACAAATGAATTCATTAGATGAGCTGTTTTCCTCACAGGAGGAACGGGACGATGCAAAGCTGGAACGGGTGAAAGAGATTCCGCTTACTGAGCTGCACCCGTTTAAGGATCATCCATTCAAAATCCAAAATGATGACGAGATGAAACGCCTGATGGAGAGTATCCAGAAATTCGGGACACTTACACCGGCGCTCGCTCGTCCTTTGCCGGAGGGCGGCTATGAACTGATCTCCGGGCATAGAAGGCTGGCGGCGTGTCAGGTGCTTGGCATTGAAACAATGCCCGTAATCATTCGGGAGATGAGCGACGATGAAGCAGTTATTGCAATGGTGGACGCCAACCTGCAACGAGAACATATTTTGCCCAGTGAAAAAGCGTTTGCCTATAAGATGAAGCTGGAAGCAATCAAGCATCAAGGTATAACTTCTCGCCAAGTTGGCGAGAAGTTATTGAGCGTAACACAAGTGAGCAAAGAAAGCGATGATAGCGAGCGGCAAGTCCAACGCTATATCCGCTTAACTTACTTGATTCCCGAGCTTCTGGAAATGGTGGACGACGGAAAAATTGCTTTTAACCCTGCGGTAGAAATTTCGTACTTAGAGCAGTCGGAACAACGGGTATTGTTAAACGCAATGGAGCTAAACGACTGTACTCCCTCTCACGCACAGAGCATACGGCTTAAAAAACTCTCGCAGGAGGGGGTACTGCAAGACCAGACGATCTACGACATCCTTGCCGAGCAAAAGCCCAACCAGCAGGAGCAGTACAAATTCAAGCGGGAGGACATTCGCAAATACTTTCCCCAAAGCTATACGGACAAGCAAGTCTGCGATACGGTCATCAAGCTGTTGGAGCAATGGCAGCGCAGGCGGGAACGGGACAGGGACAGTCGCTGATTCGAACCGAAAATGTGTGCGGAGCACGACTTTCGCACAATGGAAAGAACGGCATCGGCAGGGTACAATGACCTTGTCGGTGCCGGACTGTCCTGTGTAAAAGCAAAGAAAGGAGTTTTATCAATTGGTATCAGGACATTTACAGGTTAAAAAGGGGTACTACTACGCTGTGCTAAGCTTCTACGACAGCAAAAACAAGCGGCACGTCAAGTACATATCCACCGGACTTCCCGAAAAGGGAAACAAACGTAAGGCCGAAGCGGAGCTTGTGAAAATCCGCAACGCCTTTGAGCCACCCGCAGAGATCGGTGAGCTTTGTTCCAATATGCTGTTTGCCGATTATCTGCTCGGCTGGCTGGAAATCGTCAAGGTCAGGGTGAAGCCCACCACCTTCGGCTCCTATGAGAGCATGGTGAAGCAGACCATTGAGCCGTATTTTCGGAATAAGCTGATTACCCTAAAGGACTTGGAAGCAAGGCACATCCAGCAGTTTTATTCCGAAAAGCTGCGGACGGTCAAGCCTAATTCCGTCATCCACTATCACGCCGTGATCCATCAGGCGCTGAAATACGCCATGAAAACCGACCTTGTACCGCAAAATGTGGCGATGAAGGTAGACCGCCCAAAGAAGAATGATTTCCAGCCAGTGTTTCTGGATGCGGCGGAGCTCCAGCACTTATTTGAAGTGGTTAAGGGTACAAAACTGGAACTTCCCGTTTTAGTCGCCGCCTTTTACGGCTTGCGCCGTGGCGAGGTGCTGGGGCTTAAATGGGACGCCATCGACTTTGAACGGGGAACGCTGACCATCAAGCGGACGGTGACCTCCGTCAATGTGGGCGGGAAAACGCAGATCATCGAGCAGGAGTCGGCAAAAACCAAATCCAGTATGCGCACTCTGCCGCTGGTTGGAAGATTCAAGGAATACTTTGCGGAGGTCAAGGCGGCGCAGGAGCTGAACAAGCAGGTCTGCGGCAACTGCTACAACTACGAATACGACGGCTTTGTATTCGTGGACGAGCTTGGCGAGCGGATGAGGCCCGATTACCTGACTTCCCAATTTCCTGCCTTCATCCAGCGGCACGGCATGAAAAAGATGCGCTTCCACGATCTCAGACATAGCTGCGCCTCCCTCTTGCTTGCCAACGGCGTACCGCTCAAGCAGATTCAGGATTGGCTGGGACATTCGGATTTTTCCACAACGGCGAATATCTACGCACATCTGGATTACAGTTCGAAACTCTCTTCAGCACAGGCGATGGTGAGCGGTATGCCCCTTCCCGAAGCGGGCGATTTCGGCAGCAGATGGGAGCAAAACGCAGAAAAAAGCGGGGAATAAAGCAAAAAGCTGTTCTTTCCAAAATTATGGAAAGAACAGCCCAAAACCGGGTGATTTTTAGAGCGGACGCAAAAAAAGAAAAATCCAGAAACCCGCATGGTTACTGGATTTTTCGATGGCGGAGCGGGTGGGATTCGAACCCACGAGCCCGTGAGGACTACCTGATTTCGAGTCAGGCCCGTTATGACCACTTCGATACCGCTCCCTATATGCTCAACCGCTGTTTTTCCTCGCTTTTTTTTCGGTGAAAAAGGGCTTTGGAAAGAACTGACGGAAAGAACAGCAAACTTATTCAATTTTCGAACCGGGTAAAACCCGCATGGTTACACGGTTTTTGGTGGACGAAACGGACAGCTCCCCGCAGGATTTCGAGTCAGCCCCGTTATGACCACTTCGATACCTCTCCATGTATAAATATTCAATTTTGCTGCAAATCGTCCGATCAAGGATTATGCTTGTTACGGCCATCTTTAAAGCAGCTTTTATTATTATACATGATTACAGGGGAGTGTCAACACATTTTTTCCTGGTTAAGGCGTACAGCGGCTATATTGCAGCGGAACAGTTTTCTTGCAGCTGCATATGTTCTGGTTAATTGAGTGTAGCCACACCGGACAATATATGCTATAATATGCTGAGTTAGGCAGTAATAATTGAGGCAGGTACGAAGAGATAAAATACTCAATTTGGGACTGCCCCGCAGCTGATATTCAAAGATTACGAAAGGAGGAGGGCGGAACGCCGCCTGATTATATGGAAGCAGCTCAAATAAAATATATAGGGGTAAATGATAAGAGCATAGATTTATTTGAGGGACAGTATCCCGTTCCCAACGGGGTTTCTTATAATTCTTATTTAATATTGGACGAACGCATTGCAGTTATGGATACTGCCGACGCGCGCGCCGCGGATGAATGGCTTAAAAACCTGGAACTGGCCCTGGCGGGCCGAAACCCCGATTATTTAATTGTATCCCATATGGAGCCTGACCACGCCGGCAGCCTGGAGCTGGCTGCAAGGAAATATCCTGGGATGCAGATAGTGGGCAGCGCTAAAACCTTTGGAATGATTTCGCAGTTTTTTGATATAGACTTGTCAAATCGGGCCGTGACAGTCCAGGAGGGGGACGAAATAAAACTGGGCAGCAGGACTCTGCGCTTTTATATGGCGCCAATGGTGCACTGGCCCGAAGTAATGGTAACATATGAAGCATCTGAAGGGATATTGTTCTCTGCGGATGCTTTCGGCAAATTCGGCGCGCTGGACGTTCAGGAGGAATGGGAAGACGAGGCTCGGAGATACTATTACAATATTGTTGGAAAATACGGCGTTCAGGCTCAGGCACTTTTAAAAAAGGCCGCCAATCTGGACATTTCAGCCATATATCCGCTGCATGGCCCCATACTGAAGGATAATTTAAGCTATTATATAAACAAATATCAGCTTTGGAGCAGCTATACCCACGAAGAAAAGGGAGTGCTTATCGCTTACGCTTCCATTTACGGGCATACCGCCCAAGCGGCCAAGGCTTTATCCGACATGCTGACACGGAGGGGAATTAAATCAGTTCTGCGGGATTTGGCCAGAACGGACGTATCTTACTGCGTTGCGGATGCTTTTAAATATGAAAAAATGGTACTGGCATCCGCTTCATATGACGGCGGTATTTTCCCGCCCATGGAAGAATTCCTGCACCATCTAAAATCCAAGACCTACCGCGGAAGGCAAGTCGGAATAGTAGAAAACGGCACCTGGGCGCCCAGCGCCGCTAAGGGCATTAAAGAATTGCTGAGCCAGATGAAGGACATTGTTATATGCGAACCGGTAATAACCATAAAATCGGCTGCTAATAAAGCTGTTTATGAGCAGATGGAAATGCTGGCTGAGGCTTTAAAGAAATAAATAAGGCAGTTTAAAATATATTTCAGAATTAGCTTGCACAGGCCGATATACTGCGCTTGCTGCTTATACGGAATATTTTTATGTTTTTACTGTGACGGTAAGGCTAATTTTATGGCGCCCCCTTTTTAAAAAGAGGGCGCCATAAATGAGGGGCATAAAACCGGCGGCGTTTGCGGCCTGCGGCCGCGGGCCGAACCGAAGGTTCGGCCCAGGCAGGC